>JAABUN010001031.1_pt1 | contig 66442 bp, 64 predicted proteins | sample 5559311 | NCBI WGS metagenome assembly JAABUN01 (sample SAMN10711877, study PRJNA513370) | rock metagenome | isolation source: Antarctica rocks | place: Antarctica: Victoria Land, Siegfried Peak sud
GATTGTTGGGAAGTCGTCGAGAAATTAATGAGAATTAATCGTAATAAGTTAGAGTATTATTTACGAGGCATGAGAGCTATGAAGCTTATCATGAATGCATTGTAGCTGTTATGTCACCCCCTCAGGGCTTATTTACTAAGTTTTAAATAACTCAATAACCAATTTGCCACCGTAGCCCGGCGAGTATGTCTAGGAGTAAATTCTCCTATTTTATAACCTTTAAAACCTAGTTCTTCTTTTAATAACTGTTTGTTTTCTGGAGGAATAGAACGAGTTAGTTTTACGGTGGCTGGGCGGCTTTCTAAAAAATCTGGTGGTTCTGGATATTCATCGCGCCAATCAGAACTTACCTTAGTATTGCGCCAACTTTCTGTTTGATAATCGTATTCATACCCTAAATAATGCCAAACTAGCTGATTAACTGTTTTATCATCGATCTCATCGTCTAAAATAGCCCAAATAGTAGTTGTATTTAGTGGGGGTATAAACATAAATTATTTTATAAAACTAAGTGCTACTAAATACTAATAACCTAATCAGGTAACTAAAAAAAATATTTTTTGAATAGCTAGGTAAATAACCATGTTTTAAAATTTAGTAGAGTTTACTGGCTAAAATCAACTGCGATCGCATCACCGCCAAAAAACTGTTAAATTAAAGGAAAGTAACAAACCGTAACAGTTGTAGAGATTTGCCCCTGCGGGCAAACAAAATTGCCATTATCTACTTAAATTTATGCCAAATTTACCCCAAAATGACAGGATAATTCGATATTGCGTTTTGGTAGAAGGAAAACTCTTTGGAGTTGGTTGTCGAAAATTGGCGCTACTTGTAGCCAAGCAATTCAATCTCAATGGATAGGTAGAAAATCCGTCAAAGGGTTGAGAAGCAATTTTTGCCAGAAATGGCGACAATAACCAGCAGAGATTAGGCTAGGATCTAAAATACTGTCACTGCAACCCCGCAGTTACCCAAAGCTTTAAGATTCGTCGTAATTGATTACGTTAAAATAGAAAATCCGAAAATATTCAATTAAACCTCCATATTTTTTTCATGTACTTAAACTTTTATCATTTCGCCAATCTCTAAAATAATAGTATTGCGATCGCACTTTACCCAAAAGTCAGGAATTACTCACAATGCACAATCATTTATCTAATACTCACATTGAAAATTCTCATACTTTGATTACGCCGGAACAACTTAGAAAGATTTTGCCGATAGAGGAGCATCTTGAAAAAGATATTTTGAAATTTAGGCAAGAAATTGAGAAAATATTAGAATTTCAAGATAGCAGAAAATTTATAGTAGTAGGCCCCTGTTCTATCCACGATCCAAAAGCTGCGGAAGAATACGCCCACAAACTTAAGCTTTTAGCAGATAAAGTTGCAGACAAACTCTTGATAATTATGAGAGTTTACTTTGAAAAACCACGTACAACCGTAGGGTGGAAAGGATTAATCAACGATCCCGATTTGGATGATTCTTTTCAAATTGAAAAAGGCTTATTGACAGCGCGAAGACTGCTAATAAAACTTGCAGAATTAGGCTTACCGACTGCTACAGAAGCCCTCGATCCAATCATACCTCAATACATTGGTGAATTAATCTCCTGGTCAGCTATTGGAGCGCGTACTACTGAGTCGCAAACCCATCGAGAAATGGCAAGCGGGTTATCTATGCCTGTAGGTTTTAAAAATGGTACAGATGGTAATATTAAAGTAGCTTTAAATGCTTTAGAATCGGCAAAAAGTCCGCACAATTTTTTAGGAATTAATCATAAAGGGCAAGTAAGTAGTTTTAAAACTAAAGGTAATGCCTACGGTCATGTTATCTTACGTGGTGGTATTAAACCTAATTTTGAAGCGGAAAGTGTTAAAGATGCTGAAGAAAAATTAAAGCAAGCAAATTTACCACCGAGAATTGTCATTGATTGCAGTCATGGCAATTCAAATAAAGATTACAAGTTACAATCTGGTGTGTTTGAAAATGTAATTCAGCAAGTTTTAGAAGGCAATACTTCTGTAGTTGGCATGATGTTAGAGTCTAACTTATCTGAAGGTAGCCAATCGATTCCTAGCGATTTACATCAGCTAAAATATGGCGTTTCTGTAACAGATAAGTGCATTGATTGGGCAGAAACCGAGAGAATTATTTTGGCCGCTTACGAGAAACTGAAGTAAGTTTTTATAGAGATGCGATCGCACCATTGCGGCGGCGATCGCCAGCACCCGTAATAATGCCTTCAAGTTCCATCGCTGTATGCACTCCACCAAAAAACATATTTTGCTGATTCCATAAAATAAGGCGATCGTTTTCTAAGTTTGCTACTTTCGGGTTCAACCCTGGTTCTATATTTAGTACATTATTTTCCCAGTGAATCCGAGAACTATTTACAGCTAATTCTACAGGCATTTTAAAATCAATAATATTAGATATCACTTGTAAAATTGCCGTTCTAATGCGGTTAGATCCACCAGATCCTAAAGCAATTTCTGGCTGATTATTTTTAAGTACAATTGTCGGAGACATCATCGAAGAAATCCGGACATTTTCTTGCCATTGATGAAATCCGTAGGGATTCAAATCTTCTTCTCCCAACATATTATTCATCATTATACCTGTACCAGGAATTACATAGCCGCAACCTTCACCGTGCGAAGTGGTGGTACTTGCAGCATTGCCTTCTGCATCAATGACACTAATATGAGTTGTGCTTCCCCACTTATTTACAGATTTAACTAATTGCTGTTGGTATTGATTGATATGTTCGTCATTTAAAAAGCTTTGTTCAACATTTTCTCGCTTTCTAGCAGTATTTGTTAACCGCATTACTTCTATGAGTATTTGTAGATGATTGGGCGTACCAAATTCAACCTTAGTTAAATCTATTTTTGCTAATAATTCTAAAGCAAAAGCGATTAATGTACCGCCAGAACTAGGAGATGGATTAGTTAAAAGCAGATTGTTTCTGTAGTTGATGATTAATGGTTCTCTCTCGATAACTTGGTAGCTTTTTAAGTCTTCTAAACTTAAATAACCCCCAAACTCTTGACAATCTTTTACTAATTGATGGGCAATTTCACCTTGATAAAATTCTTGTACGCCTGCCTCTACCAAGTAAGCTAAAGTATTAGCAAAATCTTTCATAAAAAAAGTTTCGCCAGTTTTAAGTATTTCTCCCCTTGGTGCGTATATACTTTTCATTTCTGGAGCAGCAAAAATAATCGGTTTGAGAATACTTGCAGAGTAATGTTGAAAATCCTCTATTTTTACGCCATTATTTCCATAGTGAATAGCGGGTTCTGCAACCACTTTAAAAGGTAATCTACCTAACCTTTGATGTACGTGAAAAATCCCGCCAATATTTCCTGGTACAGCGATCGCACCCAAGCCAATATGAAACTCTTGAATCGCATCGCCAAAATTGATATCAACAGGATAAAAATTAAGCTGGGCTTGCAGCTTTTTGGCGCGGGGAGTTTGGGAAAAAAAGTCAAATAGAATATTTTTGTTAGCTTGAGTATGAGCTAATAAAAAGCCCCCACCCGCCGCCGATGTTAGGGTAGACTCGGTTACAAAGGATGCTAAAACCGCCGCCACCGCCGCATCAAAAGCATTACCTCCTAGTTGCAACATTTCAATTCCTGCGGCGGCGGTTTTTTGATTTCCAGCCGCAATTGTACCGCCAGTAGGTTTGAGCATTTTTTCTTAAGTTCGCAAACTACTAACAAACTTATCTAACCTATCCATACCTTTTTCAATAGAAGTTCGGTCGGTAGCATAAGATAAACGGACATGATCGTCTGCGCCAAAAGCTACTCCAGGAATTGCCGCCACTTGCTGAGTTTCCAATAATGCTTTGCAAAACTCTAGAGAAGTTAACCCCGTTTTGCTGATATTGACGAACATATAAAAAGCCCCATCGGGTTTAGCGCAAACAAGTTCGGGAATATCATTAAGGCGATTTAACATTACCTGACGACGTTCTATAAAAGCTTGACGCATTTGTTCAACGCAATCTTGGGAACTTTCCAACGCCGAAATCGCGCCATACTGAGCAAAAGTACAGACGTTTGACGTACTATGTCCTTGAATTGTACTTACAGCTTTGATTATTTCTGTCGATGCTGCTAAGTAGCCAATCCGCCAACCAGTCATAGCGTAAGCCTTGGCAAATCCACTACTAATAATAGTGCGATCGCCTATTTCTTTACCTAAAGAGGCAATACTAATATGTTGCACCCCATTGTAGATAATTTTCTCGTAAATCTCATCAGAAACAACTAAAATATCTCGTCTTACTACAACTTCCGCTATTGCCTCAATCTCAGACGGTGTATACACAACGCCAGTGGGGTTAGAAGGAGAATTCAGGACAAGTAACTTAGTTTTGGGTGTAATTGCCCCATCTAACTGTTCTGGAGTGATTTTGTAGCCCGTAGCCGCCGTATTGACAATAACTGGTGTTCCAGCAGCTAGTTTGACCATTTCGGGATAACTCAGCCAGTAGGGCGCAGGGATAATCACTTCGTCTCCTGCCTCTATCAGCGCCATCATGAGGTTAAACAAGCTATGTTTACCGCCATTAGTGACAATGATATTTTCCCCTTGGTAGTCGAGATTATTGTCTGTCTTCAACTTTTGGGCGATCGCATTTCTTAAGGCTGGTTCTCCCGCCGCCGCGCCATACTTAGTTTTGCCTTCATCTAAGGCTTTTTTGGCGGCGGCTTTAATATGTTCTGGAGTGTCAAAATCCGGTTCTCCAGCGCTAAAGCTATAAACCTCAACTCCCTCCGCCTTCATCGCCTTGGCTTTAGCGGCGATTTCTAAAGTTATTGACGGCGTTACCTCACCTACTCTTGCTGCCAGCTTCATATCTGCTTAATTGATGGCTTATTTCTAATTTATTTAGAATAGCCCAGAGTTGCGGTTGGAATCTGTGTTTTTTACTGCCGTAATGGTAGAAGTGCGATCGCGCGTTTACACAGCTTTGGCAGAAAATGGCAATTATCACCATACCCATGTAAATATTTATGTTCCGCTTTACTTACTAAAAAATGTTGCTTTACTACATCAAAACGGGAGCAATTCCAATAGTCAATATGGGAAGCAATCAAGCCATCAGCGTTAATTTTTAGTTCACTCCAGCCCGGAATTGCAATGCGAGGTTTCCAAGGCAAAGGCGTATTCCAACTTAGCACCCACTCCATTTTAATTGTGTCTCCCACTCGATTAATTGCCTGCAAGTCCATTTTTGGGGCAATAAAAAAAGTATTGATAAAGCCAATCATTGCTTTGTATTTTTTTATCCCGCGAAACTTGTTCAATGGATCTCGAAAAAATACATCTTGGGCATAAAGGCTATAAGTCTGATTGGCTGGGAACCTTTGATAATCGGCAGTCAGGTTTTCTACAATATCCATATAAAGTCTATTTTTCTGTCCACATCCGCTCTAATTGCCGTCGCCAGGATTTTAAAGCTTGCTCCCGCGATTCTGCTCCTTGTTCAAGATCGCCTAATATTCCTTCTTCATAAAAACGGTCTAAAGTTTGTAAGGTAGTTTCTAAAGATTGTCCTTGCTGCTTGGCAGAGAGGACAATTTGACCAATACGACTTTCGACTAATTGATTAAATACTCCTGTAACCCCTGTTTGATGTAAATCTACCAAACGCGCGATCGTCTTAATTAAATCGCTGCTTTGCAAACTTTCGCGGCTATGCTGATATATGCCCCATACTACCCCTTGATGCAGGGCGTAGCGTACCTCTTGAGTATCATCAAAATTAGACTCTAAAAACTGTTCTAAAAATGGCTTTGCTACTTGGGCGGAGATAATTGGCACTAAAACCCTTAGCCATGACTGATCTTCTGATAACAATACCAGTAAGCGTAAATTTTGTTGCTCTATTTGCCACGAACCAGGAGCGATCGTTGTGACAGGTGTTTTCTCAAACAGTTGTTTTAACGTACTTTCAATTTCTTGGGGTGTCATAGAATGTTATTTAGCTAATTATTAAACCAGTTCTCTACAGCTTGCTTAGTATGATTTTATACGTTTTTTGTTACTAGAAAAGGAGCTATATCCATAAAATGTTACATATACCCGTATTCATTTTAGTTAAAAGCTGGTGTTATCAGCAGTAACAATTTTAGCCAGTTCTCTAACTAGCCATTTAGGAGTATTAATCGCGGCGGTGGGTATCGCCGTGCTAGCTTTATAGCGATCGCCCTCTAGCTGATTATTAAATTCCTACCCTTACTCGCCTTTGCTCCAAAACTTGACCGTATAACTGCTCTAAACACGTAATGTTGTAGTTGAGAGTATAGCGCTCTAACACTCTTTGTCGGGCTTTTTTGCCTAGCAGTGGTGCGAGTTCAGGGTGATCTTGAAATAATGGTAACAATGTTCGTAACTGAGATCCGACGCGGCGAGTATTTAATAAAACCCCAACTTCTTCTAATACTTCCCCATCAGCGCCGACATCGGTTGCCAAACAAGCAATCCCACAAGCCATTGCTTCTAACAAGGACAATGATAACCCTTCTACTAAAGAAGGCAAGATAAATACATCTGCGCCTCTAAGAATTTCAATTCGCCGCTTTTCGTCGGCTACAAACCCTAACCAAATAATGCCATGTTCGGAGCCGTAAAAAGGCTTTAGAGAAGGTGTTAAAGGGCCATCCCCCACAATCAACAGCTTACTCTCTGGCTTCATTTCGGCTTGCTTCCAAGCTCTTAAAAGTGCCTCTACGTTCTTTTCTGCGGCTAGTCTTCCTTGATAGACAAATAAGGTTTGAGCATTAAACTCCGCTTTAATCGCCGAAGCACCAGGAGAATATCTTTGGACATCTACGCCGTTGGGAATCACCGCTACATTGTTTACAGGTACGCCCAAACGTGCCAAAACTTCTCGCTGTACTTGAGAAAAAACAATCGTGCGATCGTAGTTAACTAAAAACGGCGCGTAGAGTTGGTAGGCTAAAAGTTGGGTTCCCGATTTAAACTTTGCTCCTTTACCTGCAAAAGGTGTATGGAAAGTAGCAACTAGGGGTAAGTTTAGTTCGGCGCAGATTTCTGGTAAAAGAAAATCTAAGGGCGATAAAGTTAGCGAAGCATGAACCAAATCCGGCTTTAGCTGTCGCAGAGAGTCAGTTAAAACTTTACTCGATTTAAACGAGGGAATTGTATAAACCTGAGATTTGTAGAGAAACGGTAACGAAAATTCCGCGCAGTCAGAATCAGTATCTCTACTAGCGTCTTCTGGGGCAAAATGAAGAAAACTTACTTGGTGTCCTCGGTCTAAAAGAGCATTAGTAATTTCTCTACCGTAAGTGACATTGCCACAAAAAGGGGTTTTTTTTCCAAGCCAAGCAATATGCATTCTTTAAGCACTTTGAGTTTAAAAACTTTAGCGATCGCACGTAAGATCGCCAAATTTCAGTTATTTACAAGTATTCAACAGAAATTATCTATCTAAATGTGGTAAATTTTCTGCTTCTGTACGGCAAATATACCAGGTTAAGATGCTTCCTGCGATCGCAATTGCTGCCAAAATTGAAAAAACTGCTTGCAAGCCAATCATTGTCTCGGCTACTCCAGCTAAAGCTAGGGGCAAACTCAGAGCAATATTTACCACATTATTTTGCAACCCGAAAACTTTACCCCGCATTTGAGGCGGAGTTTCTTGTTGAATGGTTGTTTGCATAGGAATAGACACCAACGACGAAAACACGCCTAACAGGGTGAGTGCCGTTAAAATAATCCATAATTCTTTAGTAAATATAGATAAAGTAATTAAGCAAATCGCCATCCCGATAGAGCCGTACAAACTCAATCGCACATGAGAAAAACTCTGTCCGTATTGTCCCAAAAGAGTAGCTCCGGCGGCAACTCCTACGCCACCCGCCGCTAGTAAAAAGCCAAATTGGGACGATTTTAAGCCGGGGATAATTTCCGCCATTCTCACCGCTAAAACTGCTAAGGCGGCAAAAATTGAGAATAAAATTACCAGTTGAATTAGAGCATTACGAATGCGTTGATTTTCGCCTAAATAGCGGAAACCGTCGCGTAAATCCTCAAAAACGTGGTTTTGTTCCTGTTCGAGTTTTGACTCTTTTTCACCAGTTTTCAGCAGTAATAACAGTATTCCAGCGAGCGCATAACTACCACCTACAACTAATTCCTTGCCAATTCCAACTCCTACCCCAATTTGATTTGTAATAGTATCGGCAAAAGCAAGTAACGGTTCCCCCACTGCAAACCCGACAATTACCAAAGCCATCATGGTTGTGGTGTACAGCGAGTTAGCCGATAATAAATGCTTTTCTTCTACAACTAAGGGAATTGCCGCTTGTTCGGCGGGAGCAAAAAACTGTGTCAAGGTAGAAATTAAAAACGATAGCAGGAGTAAAATTCCAAAACCTACAGGCAATCCGGCAATTGCTTTCCAGTCTTGAGTTACCCATAGCAATACTGGAATCGATAATACTAAAATGCCACGCAAGATATTTGTTGATACTAAAACAGTTTTTTTCGACCAGCGATCGACAAATACCCCAGCTACGGAACCAAATAGCACGGCGGGGATAGTAAATGCCATCATAATCGCCGATACCCAGCCGCTAATACTTTGATCGCTGGCTTGAAAGCGGCTAGAAATAATCGCAATCATCAGCACCAAATAAACTTTATCGGCTAATTGCGAAAAAACCTGACCACTCCACAGAGTTAAAAAGTTACGATTTTTTAAAACAGGGAGAAAACCAGGCTCTTGCTCGGCGAAGGATTGCGGCGCAATGTAGGAGCTATTATCCATCGGCGGGTTGCCAATGTCTACACCTTTAGTTAGTTGGTTTAACTGTTCTACCGTAGGCATTTTGTCGTCTGACACGCGATTATTTTTTTGCTCAAAAGTGGAGTTAGAGGAGGGCATTTTTTGAGATTTTTTCTTGAATGTCTTTGAGTGGGACTTTTTAGATTTAAAAGATGAATCGGTAATAGATTTATGATTAGAGGAAATTATTTTTGGATTTGAATCGGGTTGGATCATACTTTTGGGACGCAAATAGGAGCAAAATAACTATCAATTAAGGCAGCCGAACGAATTGGGCGATCAAAATGGTACTCAACGTATTGACGTAAAATCTTTTCAATCGAGCGCCAGCTAGGATTAGATTGTTCTACTTGACTTAGCTCGGTATCTGCTAATTGCTGCATTAAAGAGAGTTCGTGACTACTAAAACGAGCATTTAATTGTGGTAGTGCTGAATTTGGGCGGTAATGTGTCTCCGATTCTTTTACCAAGCTAGTTGTTACTGGCTTGGCGCGCGGGGAAATTACAGCTAGGTTTTGCGATCGCATTTCCCAAGCATCTATACTAATTATTCCTCCAGCAGCTATACTAAACCCCACTTGCTCGGTTGTGGGACGGCTGGAGTCAGGAATAATAGCTTTATGCGTCAACTGGCATTGTTGAACTTGCGGGGTAATTCCAGCGATTGTTAGCAAGTGAAAAACTGCTTGACACAAATAAGCCAAAATCAAAAACTCCGAATTGCTAGGCAATTGCTCTAATCTTTTCAAATGTTCGTTAAATAGGCAAAACAATTCTACTTGAGGTTGTTCGCTCAAAGCTTGACACAATACCATTTCTGCTAGGTATTGACACGCAGCTAACTTGCCCAAATCGCGGCTAAGACGAGGGTAAGTCGTAATCGTTTCAGCTTGAGTAATTTTATCAAGCGATCGCCCTTTAGCAATCAATAACTCGTTCACCACAAACAAACTGCTTCTACCGCCTAAGCTAGAATTTTGTTTACGCGCCCCTGGTGCTATGGCTCGAATCAAACCATATTCTTGCGTCAAAACTGTAACCAGGCGATCGGCTTCGCCTAGCGGCATACTTTTAAGATTAATTCCAGTGGCTTTATAAGTTCGACTCATTAGTTAGCTATTAGCAGTGGGTGAAGGCTAATTTTTTTGTTAAGTAAACGATTTTAAACTTAGTCTTTCTCCACAATATCGCGTTGACGTAGCAAATCGACACCGCGAGATGTACCTAAGCGAGTTGCGCCAGCTACTACTAAATCCAAAGCTTGCTCAATTTTGATAATCCCCCCCGATGCTTTAATTCCTACGCGCTCTTTTGCTAGTTCGTAAAGCGACGTTACATCGGCTACCGTTGCTCCGCCATTCCAGCCTGTACTTGTTTTCAAAAATGTTACGCCTGCATCCATACATAGTTCCGCAGCTAGGCGCTTTTCTGCATCCGTCAGTAGGTTAGTTTCTAATATTGCCTTAACTGTGACTCCGGTTTCTTCACATATTTGGGCAATTTCTCGGTGTACTTCTTCAGTTTTGCCCATTCTGAGCCAACCTAAATTGATTACTACATCAAGTTCTGTTGCCCCATTTTCTACCGCTTCTCGCGCTTCGTAGAGCTTGGTAGCGGAGGTATTTGCACCGCTAGGAAAGCCAATAACCGTACATACTTTAGGATTCTTCCTTTGGAGTAGTTCGACGGCTAGATGCACATAACAAGGATATATGCAAACTGCCGCAAACTGATATCTATCAGCTTCTTGGCACAATTTTTCTATTTGCTCTGGTGTCGCCAAGGGGTTAAGCAGAGTGTGATCGATTAAAGGAGCAATATCAATGTCTGGATAATCTGCCGCCATTTGTCGCCTCACACGTATATCTTATTAAGTTTTATCAGAAAACTTAATAGAAATTCACTATTTTTTCCCTCAGCTAGTCTTTAATTTATGAAACTTTAAATTGCGGGGTTAGTGTAAAACAAACCGGAGGTAGTGCAGGTTGCACATTCTGCATAAAATAATTCGCCACTCTTACGAATTTTCTCTTTACTATTGCAAGTTTGACAACTAACATTAATTGGCGTGTTGCCATCACAGTCTAAACATTTAAAATAGTATCCATACTTGCCAGATGCTACAGACAAATTAGTTTTATTGCATTGACGACAGGAGTAGGTACTTGCAGGTTGAGCGATCGCATTATTGGGCTTAGAAATTATAGGTTTAGGTTTAGATAAACTTTCAGATTGAACTTTAATTACTACTTTTTTTTCTGGTGGGGAAGTTTGTAAATCAGGTTTAGAGATAGCTTCTGCTTCAGTTCTAGAGGGTAAAGGTTTATGCTCTTTGAGTAGAAACTGGACAACTCTATTTACGTCATCTTTACTAAGTGAGCGTCCCGTACTGTTTAAATTGAAGAAACTACTCTCTTTTTGTTGCCTAACCTGAAGTGATCGTACTCTGTCGCAAATTTGATCTGCCTTGCACACTTCCTCTAAAGACATTTTTTTAGGACGATCAATGATTCCAGAGTCAGATATTGCTACAAAAGTATCAATTAGGATCGCTCCAAAGTAAGGCTGCCTACCCAAAATTTTGGCTAGTAAAACTTCAGCGTGTCGATCCAAATACTTTTTAAGAAAAACTCCTTGCCTGCGAGCTTGCAAAATAGGGGAGGGCATACCTTGTTTATTACCGTTAAACCATCGCACCAACTCTTGTTGCTCGTTAATTTCAACACGGCTACTGACACTTTTACTTTCAATAATAATCATGCCGTATTGATGAACAATTAAATGATCCATTTGTACCGCATCATTTTCATGTTCCAAACGTAAATCGTTAAATACATAAATATTTTTATTATCTGCAAAAGCTCGACGCAGGTAGAAGCTCATCTGTTCTTCTGCTTCTTTACCAGCTTTGAAAAACTTATCTTGAGGAATAAACGCATCGAGTTCTTTAACGATCATGATTGGGGTGTCAGAAAAATTACTAGCCTAGTATTCCCCAATGAACAGACTAAAATCACACTTTATCCCAAAAAACACCGGAGTTTTAAAAAATATGGCGAATTAAACTTACTTACTACTTGGCTTAAAGGGTGTGGATTTTCCCCCCAAAGCTTCGACAATAGTACGGGTATTTGCCACAATCATTTTGATATAAGAATCGCCATCGCTACCCGGCGCACCGATAGAATCAGAATACAAACTTCTTGGTGCTAATTTCGCGCCAGATTCTTGCGCTACAGTTTTAATCAACGCGGGATTTATGGTAGTTTCTGCGAAAATTGCTGGAACTCCGGTATTTCTAATTGAATCAGCTAATTTGCTTACTGTCTGAGCGCTCGGTTGCTCCTCAGTACTAATGCCGATTAATGTCCCAAAAACTTCTAAGCCGTATGCTTTAGAATAATATTGAAAGGCATCGTGAGTAGTGACAAGTCGGCGCTTATTGGCGGGAATAGTTCCAACTTGCGATCGCGTCCAAGTATGCAACTGCGCTAATTGCTCGGTAAACTCCGCCGCATTTTGAGTAAATTCTGCTTTGTCTTCCGGCGACAATTCTATCAATGTATCGCGGATACTATCTACCATTGCGATCGCATTTTCTACATTTCCCCACACATGAGGATCGGGTACAGTTTTCCCAGCTTTATCTAACTGCAAGGGTTTTATGACTTCTCCTACAGGCAGTTTACGCGCCTTTACACCCGCCGCGTTCATCATTTTAATCAACCCCGGCTCTAAGTTGTAACCGTTATAGATAATTAAATCGGCTTTCTCAAACGCAATACTATCTTTGGGTACGGGTTCGTAAACGTGGGGATCGGCTCCCGGTTGCAAAATTCCCGTCAATTCGATTTCGTCGCCGCCTACTTTTTGCGTCCAATCATTGATTACAGTACTTGTTGTAACAACATTTAGCTTGCCATCGTTGCTAGAATCAATCCCTCCTTCGGAAGTACCGCAAGCACTCAAATACAGTCCCAATAATACCCCGATAAATTTCGGTAAGCTAGATTTTATATCTTGGGACTGAGCAATCGCTTTCATAGTTTTGATATATTAGTTCTCATATTCTTTTCATTTTTAGCCTATACTATTTTCATATTCTTTTCATTATTATTTTAATTAGCAAACAAAATGCCAACTCTTACCGAGCATAAATCTAGACAAATGCATTACTTTTATGAATAGCGAATCAATCACGGTTAGTCATTTGAGCGTACAATATCGTAGCGTTCAAGCATTGCAAGATATAAATCTAACTATATATCCAGGAAAATTAACAGGCATTATTGGCCCCAATGGTGCGGGGAAAAGTACGTTATTGAAGGCAATGCTGGGTTTAACTGCTGTAAATAGCGGCATTGTCTGGTACAAAGGTAGTCCATTAATAACTCAGCTACAACAAGTCGCCTACGTTCCCCAGCGATCGCAAATAGACTGGAGTTACCCCGCAACGGTGTCTGATGTGGTGATGATGGGGCGAGTTAGAAAAGCTGGTTGGTTTCGACGTTTTACAAGTGTCAGCCGTCAAGTAGCTTCCTTGGCCCTCGATCGCGTAGGCATGAGCGAATACCGTGACAGATCGATTGGGCAATTATCTGGAGGACAGCAACAGCGAGTATTTATTGCGCGTGCCTTGGCGGAAGAAGCAGAAATATTTTGCTTTGACGAACCTCTAGCCGGAATTGATAAGAAAACCGAAGCTGTAATTTTTGATATTTTCCACCAACTAGCTGAAGCTGGCAAAATTGTATTGGTAGTCAATCACGACTTGGGAGAAGCAATCACCCATTTTAATGACTTGATTTTATTAAATACTCAATTAGTCGCTAGTGGAAATCGAGCAACAGTTTTGCAACCAGAAAATATGAGTCGCGCTTACCGGGGACAAGTAATGTTCTTTACGGGAGAAGCGGCTTAATGCTACAAGCATTAATCGAACCGTTGAAATACAGTTTCATGCAGCGATCGCTTTTTATTGCGGTTTTGGTGGGAATTATCTGCGCTGTAGTGGGTAGTTACTTAATGGTGCAGCGATTGGCGTTACTTGGAGACGCAATTAGTCACTCGGTATTACCAGGGCTGGCGATCGCGTTTATTATTGGCGCGGATATTTTCTTAGGCGCATTTATTGCTGGGGTTTTGAGTACAGTCGTGATTACTTTAATTAGAACGCGATCGCCGATTAAAGAAGATGCTGCAATGGGGATTGTGTTTTCAGCATTTTTTGCTCTAGGTATTACCTTAATTACAATTATTCAAAAAGACAACAAGATTGACCTCAATCACTTCTTATTTGGGAATATTTTAGGAGTCACAGGACAAGAAGTCAGAAATACAGCAATTATTTCAGCAGTAGTAATTGCTGTAGTCGTGCTGCTATACAAAGAATTGTTATTCTACACTTTCGACCCTTCGGGCGCTCAGGCGGCGGGTTTGCCAGTAAATTTGCTCAATTTTGGGTTGATGGTGCTAATTGCTCTTACAATTGTCGCTAGTTTGCAAGCAGTGGGTGTAATTCTCGTTTTAGCTTTATTAATCACTCCCGGCGCAACAGCTTATTTGCTAGTGAAACAACTCAATCAAATGATGATTTTAGGGGCAGGAATTGGAGTTGTAGCTAGTATTAGCGGAATGTATATTAGCTACTTTTTCAACTTACCTTCGGGCCCGGCGATTGTTTTAGTTGCATCGGGCTTTTTTACTTTGGCACTGTTATTTAGTCCCAGCCAAGGCATTCTTACCTATCCCCAAGCTAGTACGGCGATGCCGTTGTGGAGAGAAGTAAAAAATATTTTGGGTTTGAAATAGATCGTTAACGCGATCGCACTTGTTGAATAATCGTTTCTACCTGCTGTACTTCTGCAAGCTTATTTTGCGACGTGTAGAGTTTTTTTGCTCTTTGTAAAGAGGCGACAGCTTCGGGTACTTTACCTTGACTCCAAAACGCTACACCTAAGTTTTGATGAGAAGTTGGTTCACTGGGGTTAATCTGAACTGCGCGATTAAATACGCTAATTGCTTCGGTAAAATTGCCTTGACTACCTAAAGCAATGCCTAAATTATTGTAAGTCTCTAAGTTTTGGGGATTAATAGCCAAAGCTTGTTTAAACGCTGTAACAGCTTGGGCAAATTGATTTTGACTGCTCAAAGCCAGTCCTAAATTGTTGTGGGCATTTTCAAAAGTGGGGTAAATTTCGATAGCTTGATTAAAAGCTGCGATCGCACCATCAAATTTTCCCTGTTCTGCTAAAGTAACACCGCGATCGTTGTAGGCTTGGGCTGCTTGGATGTTTTTAGCTTCTGGTTGAGAACTTTGTTTAATTGCTACAGGTATTGACTCTGAAGCAAACATCGTCCGTGGAGCTAGTATAGCTGTACTCATTATGCTTAATATTACTGCCACAATATTTTTTTGCATAAAGATTTTGATAATAAACTATTAAAACATTGTAGGCAATTTACCCTCATTATGGAGCGCTAGACCGTAATTAGGTCTAAATCAAAAAGCCTAGAATTCGCATCTAGGCTTTTTAAATTAGAAGACGACCTAAAATTTATTCGTCATCATCTTCAAAATCATCATCATCATCATCTTCCTCTTCGTCATCCTCTAAGTCGTCTATTTCATCATCAACCAGTTCCTCCTCGTCAGGAGCAACCGCCGCACCGCGATCAAAGTTAAACCCTTCTCCCAAGCCGCTTTCAAAGCTATAAGCGCGGGCGGTGCGATCGTCTAACACTACGTCTAAAGGATCGTCGCTTTCCTCAAATACGCTAGTAGCATCTAAAGTTGGTTCCTCAGAAACCGACAATGGCTCCTCGTAAGCATTGAAGCCCGTACCCGCAGGAATCAAGCGTCCAATAATAACGTTTTCCTTCAAACCACGCAGCCAGTCAGATTTCCCTTCAATAGCGGCTTCGGTTAGTACCCTAGTAGTTTCTTGGAAAGATGCCGCAGAAATGAAGCTATCAGTATTGAGCGAAGCTTTAGTAATCCCCAATAACATCGGCGTGTATTGAGCTAAAGCGCCCCCAGTAATACTCATTGCTACATTCACCTGTTCGATTTGACGTAGCTCAATCAACTCTCCAGGTAAAATTGTTGTGTCTCCACCATCATCTACCCGCACCTTAGCTGTCATCTGCCGCACAATAGTCTCAATATGCTTATCAGCAATATCAATTCCTTGGGATTGATAAACCAACTGCACCTCGTTTACCAAAAAGTTCTGCACTTTCTGCAAAGCCTTAGTGGATGGGGTAGCATCCTTTTGGGCGGAATAGTAGTTAAAGAACACTTCCAAAATTTCGTGAGGATTGGCTGGCCCGTCGGTTAGCTGCATTCCTACATCTACTACCGAACCATCAGAAACTACAGGATTTTGTCCAGGCCCTAGAGGATAATCAGTAATCGTACCATTATCTTCAATCACCTTAATGGCATGGGTTTCGTCTTCTACCCTAGTTAGTTCTACAGTTCCCGGTCTAACCGCTAGAATACAAGCTTCCTTGGGCTTCCGTGCCTCTAGTAGCTCCTCAATTCTTGGCAATCCCTGAATAATATCCCCAGTCTTAGTCCGCTCGAATACTAGCAATACTAAGTTGTCTCCCCGTTGAACTAATCCCGCATCATCTACCTGCAACATTGCTCCAGGGCTAACCCGGTAAGGGCGAGCGATGCGGAGAGTAACTTTATAAGTGTTCGTTGAGAGTTGATTATTGCCTTGAGCCGTTTCTTGTTTGCCTTGGGCAGCAACTTCGATGACTTGAGCGGATTCTTCTGTAAATACACCCGGAGCGATTTCACTACCCGCAATTAACAAACTACCAACTTTAAAGCGGGGCTTTTCGTTTGTAACTATGGTGAAACAATCCTTTTCTCTAAGAATCAAGATGCGGCGAATCGCTTCTGCGCCTTCTCTGACACCACGCACAATCCCAGACTCTTTGCACAAAACTTCCGTTTTTGCTACTACAGCTTTCGGGATAATTTCTTGCCCTTCAACTACATTGAATTTGGTACTGGTGCTGCCTTGAGTAACATCGGCTGGAATGTCTTTGCGAATAATTAATGATTCTAAAATCACTAATTGCAGGCGTTTGACTTCAGAATTTACCGCATCTGTTACAAGTTCGATATCTGCCACGATGGGCGAACCGCCAGTATATTCTGCCGAATGGGTTTGATCCATTTCTAGCACTAACTGAGTTCGCAGCAATTCGACTCCCTCTACAGATTTCACGCGCTCAGAATCTTTGTAAGGCAAGCGACTAACTGCCCTTAGCTCAATCGAGCGCCCTTCACCAGTGCTTGATTTTGTACTGGGAACTGAGGGAGAATCGGGGACAGAAAACTCGGTAACAGGACGAAGTAATAAAGCTGGGCCGTTAGAGGATGACTCTATGTACTCGATGTAGCGCAAATCGGCGGCAATATAGCCCGGAATCAACTCCTCTCCTGGTTGAGTAAAAGTGCCATCGCGGTTTAATACTGATTCTGGGTCATCTAGCATCAGCAACTCACCGGGCTTGATCACCAGTTCGCGCAAAATGTCGTTTTTCTGAGTTACTTCTACTACGCCATTGGTTTCGCAGAAAATATCTTTAACAACTTCTGTTCCAGCTTCTACATACTGAGCATCTTCCACTAGCAATAAAGAGATATCTTTATTAACTTCGTGAGTTTCTTCAGGAATCCAGAGAATTGTCCCACCTTTAACTACTTCGTAGCCTTGTTTGCCCTTACCTTTTTTGGCAGTTTCAATTCCAGAATATTTAATCAAACCTCCAGTATTGGTGCGGTATTCTTCAGAAATTAATTCTGCGACTACTTGACCTGTTTGAACTTTCGTTCCTGGGGTGGCTAGAAGCGAGAACATTGCCCCATGATTGGTTTCAATGATGTAGTGGTCGCCTTGACGAGAAGATTGCTCTACGCGCACAGTGGCAGTGTCTAGCACTACGGACGCTGTGATAATTTCTATTTCACGGGAGCTATGACCCGAATCTGGAGTTTCGGCCGCCGATCGCACGATCCCGCCGTGGAGAGTATGAATTTTTGCTTCAGCCAAGACGCTATTTTCATCCACGCGATCGCCATTAACTACACTTGGCTCGGCTCCTGGGGGCAAGTTATACACTTCTCCCGACAAAATCCAAATCAAGCCGCCTCTAGTGGCGGTGGTCGTCGTATTGCCTTGTCGGTCGGTTTTTTCCTCTGGTACTAATTCGGCAAACTTGACTTCTCCGGCCAAGTCTGAAGATACGTCTTTGGTTGCTTTTTCGGTGTGAGCGCGGTTTGTGCGGCTACCGATCGCCACTTCAGCGAGTAATTGGTCAGCTTTAACTTCTTGACCATCCACAATATAGATGGTTGAACCTTGGGTTACAGGAATAGTCACAGGTTTGCCGCCACTTGCTTCCAACATCAAGTCGCCATTAGCTTCTACAAATAAAGCATCTTCACCGTGACGAGTTCTAAAAGGTCTTGTCCGCAGCTTTTTGGGAATCCGAATCGTACCCTTTTCTTCGCTGCGAACTTGACGGGCTACTTCTCCAGTAAATACGCCTCCCGTGTGGAACGTCCGCATTGTTAGCTGGGTTCCGGGTTCGCCGATACTTTGGGCGGCAATAATTCCCACTGCTTCCCCTAAGTCTACTAGCTTCGCATGAGCCAGACTCCAGCCGTAGCAATGCTGACACACCGATCGCGCCGCCTCGCAAGTTAGAGGACTCCGCACCATTACTTCTTCTACCCCAGCTTTTTGAATGGCGATCGCCGTATCGTCACACATTGACTGATTTTTGGGACTAATTACGGCTTTTGTTTTAGGGTGAACTACGTCATTTAAAGGTACTCTCCCCAGCAAGCGTGAACTTAGAGGAATCATAATGCGATCGTTTTCCACCATTGGACGCACCATAATTCCCCGTGTCGTACCACAATCTAACTCGCGCACGATCACATCTTGAGCTACGTCTACCAAGCGGCGAGTTAAATAACCAGAGTCCGCCGTTCTTAACGCTGTATCTACAAGCCCTTTTCTGGCTCCATAGGAAGAAATAATGTACTCTGTTACCGTCAAACCTTCTCTAAAGTTGGTTTTAATCGGTTGGTCGATAATTTCTCCCTGGGGATCGGCCATCAAGCCCCGCATTCCTACTAGCTGGCGGACTTGAGAGATATTTCCTCTCGCACCAGAAAACGCCATCATGTACACTGAGTTGAGGGGGTCTGTAGCTTTAAAATGCTCCACCACCTCATCTTTAAGAGATTCAGAGGTACTATTCCAAGTATCAATTACCTTTTGAAAGCGCTCCACTTCAGTAATTTCGCCGCGTGTGTAGCGTTCCTCAGTCGCCAAAATCTCAGTTTCTGCCGCTTCTAAAAGCAGTTTTTTGGTAGGAGGAACCTTCAAGTCATCCACGCTAATTGAGATTCCCGCTACCGTAGCGTAACGAAAACCCAAATCTTTTAGTCTGTCGGCGATCGCGGCGGTTTTGGCAGTGCCATAGTGCGTAAACGCCCAGGCGATCAACTTTTTGAGTTGACCTTTATCTACCACGCGATTGCGAAAAATCATTTCTTTGCCGTCTGCCATTTTTGCTTTCCCTTATGTTAGTCAACTAGCTGTCAGATTTACTGCAATACTTCTTGAATGGTTTTGTTGTAGATAATCCTGCCGGGAGTAGTACGCACAAACTGAGAAATTAGTTCCCCGTCGGAGTTTTCACGACGGCGGATATTATTGTTTGTAATCACCCGCGTCCCATCACTCTGCTTTTCCACCTTTTCTACGCCGTCATCGTCGGAGTCTACTAAGCCATCAAAGCGTACCCAAACTTTGGCATGGATATGTACCTGCTTTTGTTCGTAAGCCATGATTGCGTCGTCTAAAGAAGAAAAATAGCGAACTCCCCCATCATTACTATTTGGATTTTCCGCCGTTAAGTAATAGCAACCCAACACCATATCTTGACTTGGAGTTACAATCGGTCTGCCCGTTGCCGGAGACAAGATATTATTAGAAGCCAACATCAGCAACCTAGCCTCTGCTTGACTTTCTAACGACAAGGGAATATGTACCGCCATTTGGTCGCCATCGAAGTCAGCGTTAAAAGCCGGACATACTAAGGGGTGCAGTTGAATCGCCCGACCTTCTACTAAAATTGGTTCAAAAGCTTGAATTCCCAATCTATGCAAAGTAGGAGCGCGGTTAAGCAATACGGGATGTCCTTCAATTACTTCTTCCAAAACGCCCCAAACGCTAGGATCGCCGCGAGAAATTAGCTTTTTGGCAGCTTTAATATTGTTAACTACATTGCTGCGAATCAGCCGATGAATGACAAAGGGTTGAAATAGCTCAATTGCCATTTCTCTAGGCAAACCACACTGATGAATTTTCAGCTTTGGCCCGACAACAATTACCGATCGCCCAGAATAATCTACCCGTTTTCCGAGTAAGTTTTGGCGAAAACGGCCTTGTTTGCCTTCAATAATGTCTGACAAAGACTTTAGGGGGCGGTTGTTTGCGCCTACTACCGTCCGTCCGCGTCTACCGTTGTCAATTAAAGCGTCCACCGCTTCTTGCAACATCCTTTTTTCGTTGCGAACGATAATTTCTGGTGCTAAGATTTCTTGCAATCTGGCTAAACGGTTATTCCGGTTAATCACCCGGCGATAAAGATCGTTTAAGTCGCTAGTTGCAAATCGTCCGCCGTCTAGCTGTACCATAGGGCGCAAATCTGGCGGAATGACGGGAATTACCTTCATTACCATTGATTCTGGCAATGAACCTGTAGCAACAAAATTATCAATTACTCGCAGACGCTTAATTAACTTGGCGCGTTTTTGCCCTTTAGCATTAGCAATTTCTTCGCGTAAGCTTTCCGCTTCAGCTTCTAGTTTAATGTCCGATAACAGCCGCGCCAAAGCTTCTGCGCCGATACCTACTTCAACTCCACTTAGTTCCGATTCTTCGCTATAAAGTTGATCTTCTATTTCTAACCACTGATCTTCTGTCAGTAGTTGCTTATAAGCGAGGGTATCAGCATTGCCTGGGGATAGAACCACGTAAGCATTGAAGTAAACAATTTGCTCTACATCCCGTAAAGGCATATCTAGCAAAATCGCAATATAGCTAGGTATGCCTTTAAGATACCAAACGTGAGCGACCGGGGCGGCAAGCTTGATAAAACCCATGCGATGGCGGCGGACTCTAGCTTCAGTTACTTCAACTCCGCAGCGTTCGCAAACAATACCACGATGTCTAACTCTCTTATACTTACCGCAATGACATTCCCAGTCTTTAGCCGGGCCAAAAATCCGTTCACAAAATAAGCCATCCATTTCTGGCTTCAGAGTACGGTAGTTAATAGTTTCTGGCTTTGTAACTTCTCCTACGGTTTGACCATTAGGTAGGGTTCGTTCTCCCCACTGCCTAATTCTCTCTGGGGAGGCGATGCCAATTTTGACGTAATCAAATTGCGTGATTTGTGGCGTTCTCATAAGTTAAGTAAGGATGGGGAGAAAGGGAATAGATCGCACTAAAAGGTAGAAGTAAGAATTTCTACTTCTACCTTTTAGCTATACTTCTTCTTCGAGTGCTTCGCGGCTGAGAGATTCGTAGGTAGGACGGTTAGGAGTCCGACGACCCCCGGTATCTGCCATCAAATCAATTTCCACGTCTAGGGAACTACCATCAGATTGAAGTTCTACTTTATGGACACCAATATCTAAACCCAGCGATTGCAATTCTCGCATCAGCACTTTAAACGACTCTGGCGTACCAGGGCGGGGAATGGCTTTACCTTTAACGATCGCATTTAAGGCTTCGTTGCGTCCCTGCATATCGTCAGACTTGACTGTTAGCAATTCTTGCAAGGTATAAGCTGCGCCAAAAGCCTCCAGCGCCCACACTTCCATTTCTCCAAATCTCTGACCGCCTTGTTGCGCTTTGCCGCCCAAAGGCTGCTGCGTAACCAAGGAGTAAGGGCCTGTAGAACGGGCGTGAATTTTGTCGTCGACTAAATGCACCAATTTCAGCATATAAGCGATACCTACTGTTACCGGGCGATCAAAGGGTTCTCCCGTCCGACCGTCGTACAACTGAATTTTTCCTGGTTGTTCGGGGTCAAATAGCCAATCTTTTCCGGTTTCTTCTCGCGCTTCGGCTAACTTGCCATGCACAATTGTTCTTGATGATTCTTCCCCATACATTTCATCAAAGGGAGTAATCTTAAACCGCAACCCTAGGTTTTCCCCGGCCCAACCTAACAAGCATTCAAATACCTGTCCGACGTTCATCCGCGAAGGTACGCCCAAAGGGTTGAGAACAATGTCTACGGGCGATCCGTCGGGCAAATAAGGCATATCTTCTACAGGCAAAATCCGCGAAATAATCCCTTTATTGCCGTGTCGTCCTGCCATTTTGTCGCCGACTTGAATTTTACGCTTTTGTGCTACATACACCCGGACTACCATGTTAGCCCCCGGTGGCAATTCGTCTCCTTGTTCGCGGGTAAACACACGCACGTCTACAACGCGCCCTTTTTCCCCGTTAGGTACGCGCAGGGAGTTATCGCGGACATCTCGCGCTTTTTCGCCAAAGATTGCCCGTAACAGTTTTTCTTCGGGAGGTTGATCCGATTCGCCTTTAGGGGTAACTTTACCGACTAATATATCGCCCGAATCTACCCAAGCACCTTTACCGATGATTCCTTGTTCATCGAGTTGGCGCAAAGCGTCTTCGCCAACATTAGGAATTTCTCTAGTAATTTCCTCTGGCCCTAGCTTGGTTTGTCTTGCCTCTATTTCATATTTTTCAACGTGAATTGAGGTGTAGACATCATCTTGGACGAGTTTTTCGCAAATTAAAATCGCATCTTCGTAGTTGTAACCTTCCCAAGGCATATAAGCTACGGTGATATTTTGCCCTAGTGCTAGTTCTCCGCCTTCAGTAGAGGAACCATCAGCAAGGACTTGTCCAGCAACTACGCGATCGCCAAATCTAACTAAAGGTCGTTGATTTAAACAAGTATCTTGGTTTGAGCGCTGATACTTGGAGATCGGATACTCAATTTCTTGAGGTGTAGCAGTAGTTTGGGATTCTCCTGTAATCTCTTTGCTTTTTACCCGGATCCGGATCTTTGTCGCATCTACATAGACTACTTCGCCATCAGTCCGGCTAACTACCACCATGCCCGAATCCCGCGCAGCTTGGGCTTCTAAACCCGTTCCCACCAAAGGACGCTCTGGTTTAAGTAGCGGTACAGCTTGCCTTTGCATATTCGATCCCATTAGCGCCCGGTTAGCGTCGTCATGCTCCAAAAAGGGAATTAAGCTCGTTGCTACCGAGACAATTTGTACCGGAGATACCGCTACATAATCCACTTGATCGGGGGTAGTGCTGGCAAATTCTTGACGGTAGCGGACAGTAATTTTTTTGCCTAAAATTTGCCCATTTTCATCGATAGGAAGATCGCCAGGGGCTACGCGCAAGTCGTCTTCCTCGTCCGCCGTCATGTATACGGGCTGTTTGTCGAATTGGACGATGCCTTTTTCTACAGGTCTAAAGGGTGTCTCTAAAAAGCCGTACTGATTGACTTTCGCGTGAGTTGCCAAGGAACCAATTAACCCTGCATTTGGACCTTCCGGGGTTTCTACCGGACAAATCCGCCCGTAGTGTGAGGGGTGAATGTCTCGAACTGCAAAGCCTGCACGTTCGCGGGTCAAGCCTCCAGGGCCCAGGGCTGACAAGCGGCGTTTGTGCGTAAGTTCAGCTAAAGGATTGGTTTGATCCATAAACTGGCTCAATTGGCTAGAACCAAAAAATTCCTTAATTGCCGCTACTAAGGGTTTGGGGTTGACTAAAGACGCTGGTGTTAAGGTATCGGGGTCAGATACGGTCATGCGTTCGCGGATAATCCGCTCTAAACGATTTAAACCTACTCTGACTTGGTTTTGTAGCAATTCTCCGACACTTCTTACCCGTCTATTGCCCAAATGGTCGATATCGTCGATGCTACCCATGTCAAACTCTAGGTTGATTAAGTAGTCAACGGCTGCCAAAATGTCAATAGGTGTAAGTACCCTTGTTGTATCGGGAATCGAAAGCCGCAGCTTTTTATTAATTTTGTAGCGTCCTACCCGCCCTAAATCGTACCGTTTGGGGTCAAAAAAGCGTGATTCTAGTAGTTGATTACCGCCGGAAACTGTAGGAGGTTCGCCCGGTCGCAATTTGCGGTACAACTCCATTAGAGCATCGTCTTCGCTAAATTGCCCTTCTTTTTCAATCGTTTTTTGGAAATACTCTGGATGGCGCAAAGATTCAAAAATCTCGTTGTCTGATAATCCCAAAGCTTTTAATAGCACTTGCGCTGACAGTTTGCGGGTTTTATCGATTCTGACCCAAACTAAGCCATTGCGATCAGTTTCAAATTTTAACCACGCTCCCCGGTTAGGAATTAAACTAGCTGAGTAAGTACGGCGACCGTTTTTATCTACTTCAGATTTGTAGTAAACTCCAGGACTCCGCACGATTTGGTTGACTATTACCCGTTCTGCACCGTTAATTATAAATGTGCCGCGATCGGTCATCAGTGGCAAGTCGCCAATAAATACTTCTTGCTCTTTGATTTCCCCAGTTTCTTTATTAATTAACCGGGTGGGGACGTACATTTGCACAGCGTAGCTGCTATCGCGCCGTTTGGCTTCGTCTACATCGTACTTCGGTTGCTTGAGTTTGTAGTTATTACCTAAAAAATGTAGTTCTAATTTACCCGTGTAGTCAGTAATTGGCGAGAAGCTATTAAGTTCTTCTATTAATCCTTCTTCTAAAAACCAACGGAAGCTAGAACGCTGAATGTCGATTAGGTCAGGTAACAAAAAGGCAGGTTCAATGTATTGATCGGTGGTCATGCGTTTTTATACTTATTGCTGCTGGTATTTACTCAACGGGCGGAAATCTTCTACGCAATTGCGCTTTGCTCTCTAACAGTTACGCAGTAATTGCTAACAAGAAGCTTTTTTAGTTTTTAGTTCCCTTGAGTTGGGAATTGGTAAATTCTGACGCTCTATACTTAGGCAATGATTCATAGTATTGTCATTTTAGGGTTTAACTTTTGCGACGGTGGTTTTAGCTGCTATCGGCGGTGAAGCGATCGCGCACTTGATTTTTGCCCTTCGACTTGGTGAAGTGGCAATTTATCGCCATTGCTGTTTTGCTCTTGCATCCCTTGGTTGTAGAGCTTTAAGGGTTTGAATTGGTACGTTTTAAAATTTTCCTAGCAAAATTTGATTCTATTGCCTAACTTTTAACTATTATGACTTTTTTCCCTCTAGGCGTTGCTTTAAACTTAAACTGAGAGATTGAAAAGTTTGCAAGCATTAGCTGTCGTTATTTGAGCGACTTCTGCTACCGTTTCACCGCGCAATTGAGCAATAGCTTCAGCTACGTGCAGTACAAAGGCTGGCTCGTTGCGTTTAGTCCCTCTTTTAGGTACGGGAGCCAAAAAAGGGCAATCGGTTTCGATTAATAAACGGTCTTTGCTGACAATTTGAGCGCTTTGATGAATCTGTTGAGCATTTTTAAAAGTCACTGTACCGCTAAAACTAATATAAAAGCCCAAGTCTAAAAACCATTGGGTTTCCTCCGGCGATCCTCCCCAGCAGTGCATTACGCCCCGAATTTGATGGGAGTGGTTGGCTTGAAAGGAATGCAAAATTTGTTTTAATTGCACCGCCGCATCCCGACAGTGGATAATTACGGGAAGATTTAATGAATGAGCAATTTCTAGTTGAGATTCAAACACTAGGCGCTGCTGGGCTTCATTATCTGCTTTGTAAAAATCTAACCCGGTTTCGCCGATCGCTACTACTTTGGCATCAGACTTAGCTAACGCCGTAATTTCCTCAGCCATTGTTTCTGTCCATTTGTCTGCATCTAAAGGATGTAAACCAACGGCAAAATTAATTTCAGGATAGGTGTTAGCTAACTGTTGAATACGGGTAAATTCTTGAGGCTGTACGCAAGAGTGTACAAGCTTGACTACACCGTTTTCTTGCCAACGCGATCGCACTAACTCTAAATCTTGCTCAAATACATCAAAATTCAGATGAACGTGAGAGTCAATCAGCTTCATGTTTTTTAGCTGTTAGTCCTGAGTTGCTGGAGCATTCTAACGCTAAAGATGCGTTTACTTGGCGCTGAGGCTGGCTTCTTTTCTTTTCAAACTATTGGCTAGGAGTGCTTTTTTCCTCGCGCCATTGTTGCGATGTAGAACTTTGCATTTCACAGCTTTGTCAATTTTACTCACCGCTACCGACAGATGCTGGTCTACTTCTTGCTTGGCTTCAGGAGTAGGATTCGCCGCGTAGCTATCTACGGCGGTGAGGTACTTCTTCATCAGTGTTTTGACGGCTGACTTATAAGCTTTATTACGCAAGCGATTTCTTTCCGCGACTTGGATGCGCTTGATAGCAGACTTGATATTTGCCACAATTAATTAAGGAAAAACTACGGTTATATAGACAAAATACTAGATGTACTAATATAGCATCAATATTGCCATAATTGGTAGAGATACAAAAGAAAAATCCGCGTTAAGCTATGTATAGGTAGCAAGAATCGGCAAACTTGAAGCGTCAGTAAATGACGAACAACGGCGCGAAACTTGCGACTATTAGTACTAACTCCAAAATTGATTGTATTGCGAACTTCATGCTGCGAATTATTACTCAGCAAGGCGAGGTACAAGCAGAACTACAAAGGATCTGCGATCGCACCCAAGACGACCAGGTGCAACATAAAGAGGCGACAGTAAGAGAAGTTCTCCAGGCAGTAAAACGCCAGGGGGATAAAGCTGTACTGCACTATACAGCAGAGTTTGACAGCCAAGAACTTTTGGTAGAAGATTTGCGTGTCAGTGGCTCAGAATTAGATGCGGCTTACCAGCAAGTATCAAAGGAGTTGCTAGAGGCAATTCGCCTAGCGTGTCAAAATATCGAAGCATTCCATCGTCAGCGCGTCCCTAAGTCGTGGGTAGAGTTTGGGCAGGGCGTAGTATTGGGTAAACGTTATACCCCCGTAGACCGAGCAGGTTTGTATGTGCCTGGGGGTAGAGCATCTTATCCTAGTACGGTATTAATGAATGCGATCCCAGCGAAGGTAGCCGGAGTACCCAGGCGAGTAATTGTTACGCCGCCAGGAATAGGGAAAACAATCAACGCCGCAGTATTAGTAGCGGCGCAAGAGGCGGGAGTACAAGAAATTTATCGCGTTGGTGGAGCGCAAGCGATCGCAGCTTTAGCTTACGGAACCGAGACAATTCCCAAAGTAAATGTAATTACAGGACCAGGAAACATATACGTTACCTTAGCCAAAAAATTAGTTTATGGAACCGTAGGTATTGACTCTTTGGCTGGGCCGTCGGAGGTGTTAATTATTGCCGATAGTGGAGTAAACCCCGAACACGTCGCCGCCGACCTATTAGCCCAAGCAGAACACGATCCGATGGCAGCAGCGATCTTACTTACGACCGATAGTCGGATAGCTTTAAAGGTGCAAGCAGCCGCACTGAGACAGTTAGAGGATCACCCGCGCCGGACAATAACAGAAAAAGCGATCGCCCATTATGGCTTAATTGCGATCGTTGATTCCATAGACGTAGCGGTACAACTATCTAACGAATTTGCCCCCGAACACTTAGAGCTTGAAGTTGCAGATCCTTGGGAATTATTGCCAAATATTCGTCACGCTGGGGCAATATTTCTTGGTTACTCAACTCCTGAAGCCGTAGGAGATTACTTAGCAGGGCCTAACCATACCTTGCCAACTTCTGGTGCTGCTCGTTATGCCTCAGCTTTGGGAGTAGAAACTTTCCTCAAACACTCTAGTATTATTGAATATTCCCCAGAAGCTTTACAGCAAGTAGCCGGAGCCATTGACGTACTAGCAAAGGCGGAAGGATTGCCCTCTCACGCTCAATCGGTAAAGCTCCGAATAGAGGATAATGAGGAAACGGGCTGGAAACAAGAATAACTCTTAAGGGAGGCGATCGCGCGTGTTAAACACAATTGTAGTAGCTTTAGAAAGCTCGGATCTGGGTGATCGCGTCATTGAAACAGTGAAACAATTGCAATTGTCTCCTGGGGTAAAAATTATTCTTGCTCATGTAATTTCTACCTCAGACTCTGACTTAGAAATAGCCGCCGACCGTCCCCAAAGTGAAGCAGAAGCTAGTCCTTATCGCCATATTGAAAAGCAATTGCAGGCTTATCAAGCTAGGTTGCCCTTCCAGAGCGAATTAGAAATTGTGACTGGAGATCCCGCCGAAGAAATTATCCGCCTAGCAAATATTTATCATGCCGATTTGATTGCGATCGGTACTCGCGGCTTGACGGGTGTAAAAAGGATCTTACAAGGTTCTGTGAGCAGTCAAGTTGTAGAAAATGCTTCTTGTTCGGTGCTAGTAGTTAAGCCAATTGGATAACAGCTAGTACGATCGCGCCATGATCACTAACCGCCATATTTTTGGAGAAACTATCGTGCAAAAAGTCTTAGCTGTCGCTGTAAGTTTAGTAGCATTGCTTGCGCCAAATAGGGTTAATAGCCAACTTATCCCCCAACCTTGGGTATCGATAGGAGTCAATGATAGCGAGGCTACCTTTGCTGTAGGAGCAAGAGCAATAAATTGGGGCGTTGAGCTAGGGAAGGGCGGAGATGGAGCCACAGGAGTAGATGTGCTGAAATTTATTCGCGTTCCCGTAGTTTCGCCCTACGTGGGGTTAGGTTTGTACTCCGCCGATAAAGGTGTAGCTTTTTCGGGGGGCGTTCAAGTCGGGGCAACAGATAATGTATTTGTTGGCGTTGGCTACAATACAATTCGCGGCATTAACGGGCAAGTAGGAGTTAGGTTTTAGCTTTTTGAGTTAAAAACTGACGTAGATTAAATAAGCTTAAAGTTTGCCCAATATTTAACGGTAATAAAGAAACGCCTTCGATTCGAGACTGCACCCAACCTTCTCCCCAGTACCATTCGTGGAAACCGTCAATTCCTTGACTGAGGACGAGGCGCAAACACTCTGGCGTAACTACTTCTACTTGATGATGAATTGGCACAAACCCAGTCCAATTAGTAAAACTAAGCCCTGGGTGTAATTGTTCTGGCATTCCTGGATTAAAGCGTTCAAACCACAACCATTTTTGCAATTGCTTGGGATAAAGCAAGCTCTCCTTAATGGTATTAAAGGAAGCTGTAACTTCTATTCGCAGTTGGCTTTGTTGAAAAGTACCCAGCATAGCTTTAGATTGTGATTAGTTGATTTATTTTTCAGTATGGCAGAACTAAATTTTCTTGTCCCTGCGTCCTCTTTAATCTCCATCCTAGAATAGATATATAAAGAAATGTAAGGGTTGTTATGGCAGATCAATTAATTCGTGCTACTGCCGCTAATGGTGGCATTCGAGCCGTAGGTGTAATTACAACTCGCCTCACTGAAGAAGCTAGAGGACGACACAATCTCTCGTATGTAGCAACCGCAGCGTTAGGTCGTACCATGTCCGCCGGACTATTGCTGGCATCGAATATGAAACGCTCCGGTTCGCGGGTAAACATTCGGGTCAAAGGTAACGGATTACTAGGCGGAATTTTAGTAGACGCTGGGTTAGATGGAACAGTACGCGGTTATGTAGATAATCCAGAAGTGGAATTACCACCCAGTAGTAAGGGCAAACTAGATGTTGGTGGCGCAGTAGGAAAAGAAGGGTATTTGTATGTAGTGCGAGATGTAGGCTACGGCTACCCTTACGCTAGTACCGTTGAATTAGTTTCTGGGGAAATTGGCGAAGATGTCGCTCATTACCTTGTGACCTCCGAACAAACTCCTTCCGCTTTAGTTGTGGGGGTATTTGTGGGCGCAAATGGCGTTACAGCTTCGGGGGGGATATTGATTCAAGTATTGCCCAAAGCAGCTAGAGATGAGGCTTTAGTTGAAGTTTTAGAATCGCGTGTAGCTTCGCTCTCTGGATTTACGCCACTATTGCAAGCAGGCTTGAATCTAACGGAAATATTTGAGCAATTGCTAGGGGATATGGAATTAGAAATATTACCTGAAACTCAATTAGTGCGCTTTAACTGCGGTTGCTCAGGCGATCGCGTTTTGGGGGCATTGAAAATGTTGGGAGAAGCGGAACTCCAAGATATGATTGAAAAAGATCGCGGCGCAGAAGCAACTTGTCACTTTTGTTCCCAAGTGTATCAAGCCAGCAGCGACGAACTAGCGCAGTTAATTTTAGATTTGCAAGCAGAATCTTCAGGATAAAGGCGATTTTTTCAGAGATTTTGGTACAAAATATAGCTTTTTGGCAATTAGAAGGGTACGATGACAACGAGCATTGATAATAAAAATCTCAGACATTAGCTGTTGTTAAATCGTAAAGCAGCTAGACCTGTAAGACAATTTGGGGACAAACAATGAGAGAGCCAGAAATTCCTAAAAATTGGTCTATAGGGAAATTTGTACGGGGCGATCGTTCAGGATTACCCAAGGCTACAAATTCTCCTGCTGGCTCTCAATTGCCAAATAATAGCAGTGCAGAATCGGGCGAAGTGTCCGCACAACCCGCGTTGAAACTACAGTCGCTCACGCCCAATCGTCGCCACGCACTGCGCCCACTACCACCCAACATTGATCCAAAAAAGCTACCAAAGTGGCTAACCAATTGGGCTATGTGGTGGGGAGTTGCAGGTTTAATTAGTAGTAGCGTAGGCGTAGTAGCAATTGCGATGCTATTAAAATTACCCGCCGCTCCTAATTGTCCAGCAATTTTCTGGCCCCTGGCTACGGCAACAGTGAGAATGCACTGCGCGGAAGTAGCGGCAAATAAGCAGACAGTGAAAGACTTACTAGAAGCGATTTCTTTAGTAGAAGCGTTGCCCAAAAATCATCCATTAAGGGCAGAAATAAATAAATCTATTCAACAATGGACGATAGATATTTTAGACTTGGGCGATCGCGCTTTTCAAGCAGGTAAATTACCGAGTGCGATCGCCATTGCAAAACAAATCCCCCAAAGTGTCCCAGCTTACCAAGTTGTAGAGCAACGTATAGCTAGTTGGGAAGCGCTCTGGAAAAAAGCTGAGGATACTTACAGCAAGGCTGAGGCGCAGCTACCAAAAAGAAATTGGCATGACGCATTTATGGCGGCGGTGGGTCTACTGAATGTAGGCAACGATTATTGGGAAACTACTAAGTACGACCAATTAAATCGGCTGATTGAGACAGCAAGAGAAGACGCGAATAGTTTTGATAAAGCTAAAGATTTAGGCGCAAGGGGTGGAATTAGTAACTTCCTTGAAGCAATTAAACTAGCTCAAGAAATCGGTACAAGTAGTTACAGCTACAAAGACGCTCAAGCATTAATTCCTAAGCTAGGAAAAGAAATGCTTGATCTTGCTCAAAATGCCTTAGACAGAAAAGATGCGGAAGAAGCAATCTCGATTGCGAATCAAATTCCCCCAATTACGAATTTACAATTAGAAGCAAAAGACTTTGTTATCATTGCCGAAGCTTGGCGCAGTGCGTGGTTAGATAATGTTCCGGGACTTGAAGGCGCAATTGCGATCGCTCAAAAAGTAGGTCAAGATCGCCCCTTATACAATAAAGCGCAAGAATTAATTGCTCGTTGGCAGCTAGAAATTGAAGGTGTTGCCCAACTACAAAGAGCGCGAGAACTCGCGAAAGGCGGCACAGTGGGCGATTTGACCGCCGCCATTGCCCAAGCTGAGGTTGTACCCGAAAATAATCCCCGCGCCATTGAGGCTAAAGGTGAAGTAAATCGCTGGCGCACAAAAGTAGAAACTATTGAAGATCGTCCTTACTTAAAACGGGCGGAAGAATTGGCATTAGGAGAAGATGTGGGTTCTTTGCAAGCGGCGATTAATGAAGCAAGTCAAATTAGTAAAGGACGAGCTTTATACTCCCAAGCACGAAGCAAAATTCGCTCGTGGCGGCAACTTATTGAGCGTATAGAAGATCGCCCCTTATTAGATGAAGCCCGTAGCCTCGCTAGTACAGGTAATTTACCCTTGGCAATTGAAACCGCCGGACAAATTAAAACTGGGCGAAGTCTATCTGGTGAAGCGCGATCGGCAATCAATGACTGGGAAGGACAAATTAACGCGCGGGTAAATTGGCAACAAGCGCGGCAAATAGCCGTACAAGGAACCCCAGAGGCGCTAGTAAGAGCAATTCGGGTTGCTAATCGAATTCCTAATAGCAGCCCCTTACGCTACGATGCCAACTTGACGATCGCTGAGTGGAGCAATCGCATCCTAAGTATTGCTCAAGATCGCGGACAATCTGATATTCCTGGGGCAATTGAAGTCGCTAAACTTGTACCATTAGGAACTGAAGCTTACCCCGGCGCTCAAGATCAAATTGCTACTTGGGAAAGGTTTTTGAATCCACCAAAACCAGCCCCAGAACCCGAAGCTAACTAGATGGTTGAGAATTTCTGACAATTATCATGCGGCAATCATCTACAGAAACACGCTGCTGCATTGCCTTAACCAAAGCTTCGTAGGCTGTCCAGTGTTCGGCAATGATAGTTTTTGCCTGCAAGGCACTAGAGCGCTGTTTTTGATCTTGAGCGGCGACAGAAAAGCCAATTGGTGCTAGTACCTTTCGCAATTTATTGATATCGTCCGCGCCCCCTTGGGCATTGTTATAAACTAGGTTTTCGGCGGCTATTCCTGCCATCCAAATTGTGCAATAGCGGTCTAATAACTGGGCTTTTAAAGCTCCTTGTTGCAATTGAGATGCTAATTCATTATCGGCAAAGGTTACGCCGCCAAGACCGGGTTGTTTTTGTTTTAGAGCTTCCCAAGCGCTGAGAGTATAGCCTGTAACGGGAATATCTACAAAATGAGCAACTAAAAAGTGTCCCGCCTCGTGGTGGAGAATGCGATCGCGATTTTGAGGAGAAGTCCAGGCAAATAAATCGCTGATTACAGCCCCGCCTTTGCCTTGTAAACCAAAGCTATCAAGGGTTGCAAGTCCTAGTAGCGTAAAAGTAGCGAAAGCGGGAATCGTGGGAGATAAGTTAAATAAAGGGCCGACTAAGGTTGAAAATGTGACAAGAAAGATAGAAATTGCAACTAAATTAAGGGTGGTTTGGCTCATAGAAAATCGGGGGCGACATTTTTTTATTATTAAGGGCGATCGCACTCAATAAACAGGCGAAGCAGAAAATTAGCTCCAGCGATTAAGATTAAATGCCTTCAAGAGCAGCAATGGGCGCTCTAAGCTAGGATCTAATCTGTCGCCTAGCCTCCCTGTCACCTATGAATAAATCTAAAGAATTAGTAGAAAATTCTTTGCTTAGTAAAGACTTACCAGCTAACAAAAATCATACCCATGAAGACGAACCAGCACCTCATCCCCACGTCCACAGCGAAGAATCGTTACGCAGCATTATCAATCGTCTGTCGCGCTTAGAAGGGCATATTCGCGGGATTAAAACAATGGTGCAAGAAAGTCGCCCTTGTCCCGACGTACTGGTACAAATTGCCGCCGTTAGAGGTGCGTTAGATCGAGTTGCAAGGCTAATTTTAGACGAACACTTAACCGAATGTATCGGTAGAGCCGCCCAAGCTGGAAATATTGAAGTAGAAATTCAAGAGCTAAAAGCTGCTTTAGATCGGTTTTTACCTTAGCTCCAAATCTAGGCGCTAATTTTAAATTAATAATGCTAGAGTTGCAAGAAATTCATCTACTAAGGGCGAACGATGGTACAGAGGCAAAATTTAATTTCTATAGCTACAACTACCGCCCTGTGTATCGTACTAGGCGGAGCGGCAGTATTTGCCATCAAAACTACCAACACATCCCTAGAAAATACTAAGCCGCAAGCTATTCCCGCTAATCCAAAGTCGCAAGTTATCCCCTTAGTAGGACTTTCAGCAAAAGAACGAGCTTTACAACTAAGCGCGATCGCCCAATTACCCCAATCAATCGAACGCGATCGCGCCCGTTATCTTTTAGCGAGCGATTTAATTGCCCAAAATCAAGGAGCTAAAGCCCTTCCCTTATTAGAAAACTTAGAGCAAACTTACCCAGTTTTTGCCGCCCCTATCGCCCTCAAACGCGCTCAAGCTTCTAGCACACAGACGCAATGGCAAGAGTTGCTTACACGCCACGCCAACAGCCCCCTAGCGACGGAAGCGTTGTTTACTTTGGGCAAAACTAATAAACAATATTGGGAAAGCGCGATTTCTAAATATCCCAGCCATCCCCGCAGTTTGGAAATTGCCCGGAAGTTATTGGTAAATAATCCCCAACGCTCAGATTTAATGCTGCTGATAGTTAAAAATGCTATTCCCGCAGATATTGCTATTGCTGATAAATTAGTCCAATCAGGAGCTAAATTAACTCCCGCCGATTGGGAAGGAGTCGCTACAGCTTATTGGACTAAAAAAGCCTATGGTAAAGCTGCTTTAGCTTATAACAAAGCAACCCGTACACCTTTAAACCTCTACCGTAAAGGGCGGAGTTTTCAAGTAAGCAATAAAAAGCCAGAATCTGTCGCCACTTACAAGCAATTAATCGGCTACTTTCCTACGGCTAAAGAAAGCGGGTTAGCTTTAACACAACTTGCAGAGATGGCAGAAAAGTCCAGAGCGATCGCCTATTACGATCAAGTCATTAGCTGGTTCCCCAATCAAGCCGGAGCCGCCTTAGCCGCCAAAGCAGCAATTTTAGAACCGCAGAATAAAAAAGCTGCCACCCAAGCCCGTAACGTCATGCTAAAGAAGTATGGCGACTCCGAAGCGGCGGCCGAATATCGCTGGAAAATTGCCCTAGAAAAAGCTGAGGCGCAAAATTATCAAGAAGCTTGGCAATGGGCGCAAACTATTCCCACCCGCAACCCTAAAAGTATATTGGCTCCTAGAGCAGGTTTTTGGGTAGGAAAATGGGCAGATAAGTTAGGGAAACCTGAAGCTAAAGCGGCTTATGAGTATGTATTGAGCCAGTTTCCCCAGTCTTACTATGCTTGGCGCTCGGCAGCAATACTAGGCTTAAATGTCGGCAACTTTACAACGGTAAAACAGATAAATCCTCAAGTAATCGCACCAGAGCGAGGACTTTTGCCTGCGGGATCGGCAACATTAAAAGAACTTTACCAGCTAGGACAAGATCAAGATGCCTCGGCGCTTTGGCAAGTGGAATTTACAAACAAAATTCGGCCCACTGTAGCCGAGCAATTTACTGATGGAGTGATGAGTTTAGCCAAAGGTGATAATCTACTAGGCATCAACAAAATTGCTACCTTAGAAGACCGAGAAATGCCCCCAGAAAGGGCAGAATACAACACCCTCAGTCAAAAACTTACCTACTGGCAAGCTCGTTATCCTTTTCCCTTTCTCCAAGAGATAGAATACTGGTCAAGTCAGCGTCAACTTAACCCCTTACTTGTAACGGCTTTAATTCGCCAGGAATCTCGGTTTGAGCCAAAAATTCGCTCCGTTGCAGGTGCGGTTGGTTTAATGCAAGTAATGCCTGGTACAAGTAAATGGATTGCCGAGCAAATTAAGTTAGAGCAATACAATCCTGAGATTCCCCAAGACAATATTTTGTTGGGTACTTGGTTTTTAAATTACACCCATCAGCAATACAATAATAATTCCCTGTTTGCGATCGCAAGTTACAACGCGGGGCCTAATGCTGTCTCTAAATGGCGCGATCGTTTTGAAATTAACGATCCTGATGAATTTGTAGAAGCCATACCCTACGAAGAAACCAAAGGCTACGTTAGACAAGTTTTTGGCAACTATTGGAATTATCTGCGCCTATACAATCCAGAAGTTTCCCAGTTAGTTGCTAAATATTCAGCCACTCACCCTAAATCGGCTACCCTACCATAACTAAATATCCCTTTTTTTCTGCTGCTACCCTAGATACAATAGTCAAGAAACCCCTGTATAGCTTGAATAATGACACCTCCCTTAGAAGTTGAAACCTTAGCCGAGCAAAATTTGGACACCCCAGAGGAATTTCTTAACGAACTTCCCGACGAAACGGAGATGTCACTATTCGATCACTTGGAGGAGTTGAGATGGAGAATTTTTTATGCGCTAATTGCTGTTGTTGTGGGTATAACTGGCTGTTTTATAGCTGTTAAGCCAATTGTTCAACTATTAGAAGTACCCGCTCAAGGTGTAAAATTTCTGCAACTTGCCCCTGGAGAGTTCTTTTTTGTCTCTTTTAAAGTTGCTGGCTATAGTGGTCTTGTAGTGGCAAGTCCTTTCATACTCTATCAAATTATTCAATTTGTTTTACCTGGTTTAACTCGCCGCGAACGCCGTTTAATTGGCCCAGTGATTATTGGCTCTACTTTTCTATTTGCGGCGGGATTAGTATTTGCTTATTTACTCTTAATTCCGGCGGCGCTCAACTTTTTTATCAATTATGGCGAGGGGGTAGTTGAGCAATTATGGTCAATTGACCGCTATTTTGAATTTGTATTATTGCTATTATTTAGCACGGGACTTGCCTTTCAAATTCCGATTATTCAAGTTTTACTCGGCTTTTTGGGAATTGTATCTTCTAATCAAATGTTGGCGGGTTGGCGGTTTGTAATTGTCGCTGCTGTAGTTTTAGGAGCAGTTTTGACCCCTTCTACCGATCCTTTGACTCAAAGCTTGTTAGCTGGTGCTGTATTGGGGCTTTACTTCGGTGGAATTGGTTTAGTTAAGTTGTTAGGGAAATAAACCTCACTACAATATCCATTCTGAAGCGCGAAGTCCCAAGTCTAAAGGAATGCTCACCGCCTTACCTAAGCGCGGACGTTCTTTTGTATCTAAAATATATTTTTGTACCTGTAACGTTCCCCCAAAGCCCTCTAAGTACGTTGCGATCGCCTCCATATGCGCTTCATACTCAGTTTCACTCAACGGAAACGAAGCTTGCTCTAAATATTTCCACATTACTTGTAAAAATACCTTTCCTTGGGTGCGCCGCAACTGCACGTCGTAAGAGCGCCCCCATTTATTTAGCAATAGCTGGTGTAAGTCTTGTCCTGTCATGGCGTGTGCTAAGTTTTACATTTGTTTACAAAATTGAAATAGGTAATTCAAGTATGATACCAATATAAAGAAATGTAATATACCTCCTATTGACGATCGCATTCGCAGCTTGAGGAATTTTGATATTTTTTTAGTAGTCCGACGCAAACTAAGTAGGCGATCGCACTCTTGACCTAAGCTCAAAGAAGTTAACAACGATCCAAGAGAGAACAGTATGGCGCAGATGTCAGAATCAATGGATGTCCCAAATATGGGTCGTCGTCAATTTATGAATCTACTGGCTTTTGGTACAGTTACAGGAACCGCCGCCGGGGCATTGTATCCAGTAGTAAAGTTTTTTATTCCCCCATCTAGCGGCGGATCTAGCGGTGGAACAACAGCAAAAGATGCGTTAGGCAATGATTTTAGCGTTAGTAAGTTTTTAGAAACTCGTAGCGCAGGCGATCGCACGTTAGCCCAAGGACTCAAAGGCGACCCAACTTATATTGTGGCAGAAAGCAAGGATGCGATCGCCGATTACGGCATCAATGCTGTTTGTACTCACCTAGGTTGTGTTGTGCCTTGGAATGGCAACGAAAATAAATTTATGTGTCCCTGTCACGGTTCTCAGTACGACAATACAGGTAAAGTAGTACGCGGGCCTGCACCTAAGTCTTTACCTTTAGCTCACGCCAAAGTCCAAGACGATAAAATTACCTTAACTCCTTGGACTGAGACGGATTTCCGCACAGGTGATGCGCCTTGGTGGGCTTAAATAAAAGTTCTGAATGTGTTTTGAACTATGAGTTGCAAATAAAAACTCATACTCCATTTATTGAGTTCTTGTCAGAGAAACTGTTACAGATGAAAAAAGCATTATTTGCAGCAAAATCGCCTCTTAAAGTAGGGGCAATCTTCAAAACGGCGATTCTAGCCTTGGTAACTGTTGCTTTCTTGCTAGTTAGCGACGTTGCTATGCCTCAAGACGCGGCGGCTTATCCATTTTGGGCGCAGCAAACCTATCCTGAAACTCCCCGCGAACCTACAGGACGAATTGTTTGCGCCAACTGTCACTTAGCGGCGAAACCATCAGAAGTAGAAATTCCTCAATCGATTTTACCCGATACAGTATTTGAAGCTGTAGTCAAAATTCCTTACGATACCAGCGTTCAGCAGGTAGTCAGTGATGGCACAAAAGGAGGTTTGCAAGTTGGGGCAGTATTAATGTTACCTGAAGGTTTCAAAATTGCTCCCGCCGACAGAATCCCAGAAGAAATGAAGGAAAAGGTAGGTGATCTTTATTTCCAACCTTATAGCGAAACCCAAGAAAATATTGTGTTAGTTGGGCCTTTACCTGGCGAACAATATCAAGAAATTGTTTTTCCGGTGCTTTCTCCTAATCCAGCTACTGACAAAAGCGTTCACTTTGGCAAATACTCCGTTCACTTAGGCGCAAATCGCGGACGTGGACAAGTCTATCCTACGGGTGAAAAGAGCAATAATGCGGTTTACAACGCTTCGGTAGCGGGAACTATTAGCAAAATTAGTCCTGTTGAAGAAGGTGGTTATCAAGTTACAATTTCTGGCGATAGTGGCGACACTGTAGAGGCAATTCCCGCCGGGCCCGAATTACTCGTTGCTCAAGGGCAAACTGTAGCTATAGGCGACGCTTTAACCAACAACCCTAATGTAGGTGGATTTGGTCAAGCCGACGGTGAGATAGTCTTGCAAAGCGCTACGCGACTGAGATGGTTGATAGTATTCATATCTGGCATCATGCTATCTCAAGTTATGTTGGTCTTGAAGAAAAAGCAAGTAGAGAAAGTTCAAGCTGCGGAGATGAATTTTTAATATTTAGCTGAAAATATCTATGATTGAGGGACAGGTGTAACCTGTCCTTTTTTATAGGAAAATTAAAAATTTTTATAGATGAAATATAGACATTAAACCTCCGGCACAGAATCAAGCAAAGCCCCGAAGTTCCCTAACTTTAGGGAACTTAAATAATTTTGTTCTTACCTTCAATTGGGGAGCTAGGAAGGCAAAAAATTTTTCACTCAAGGAGCAAGATCGTGAGACTAGAACAGCGCCAAAAATCGCTCAAAGCGTTTCAATACTTTTTAACTACTCCCTTGAAAACGAAACTAGAGCAACATCTGCATACATCAGCGCAAGACAATGTTTTAAAGTTGTTTCAAGAAGTAGCGGCGACAGTTCCCGCTTACAGAGACTTTTTAAGGGCAAATAATATCAATCCTGACTCTATTCAAACTTACGCAGATTTCCAAAAACTACCCTTAATAAACAAAGAGAATTACTTACAGCTTAATTCCTTAACTGATTTGTGCCGCTACGGGCAGCTATCGATGTGCGATGCGATCGCAGTTTCATCGGGTTCTACGGGTAAACCTACATTTTGGTCGCGCTTTATTACCGACGAATTGCAAGTTGCTACTCGTTTCGAGCAAATATTTAAGGATAGTTTTGAGGCAGATAACAAAACTACTCTAGCCGTAATCTGTTTTACGTTAGGTACTTGGGTAGGGGGTATACAACTAATTGCTGTCGTTATTTAGCAAGTAAAGGCTATCCCATTACTGTTGTATCTCCAGGGAATAATCAAGCAGAGATATTTCGCGTAGTTAAAGAACTCGGCAGTATGTACGAGCAAGTTGTACTGCTTGGCTACCCGCCATTTTTGAAAGATGCGATCGATAATGGTCTTTGTCAAGGTATAGAGTGGCAAAAGTATTTTATTAAACTTGTCATGGCCGGGGAAGTTTTTAGCGAAGAATGGCGCGCTTTAGTAAGCGAAAGAGTTGGTGCAAAAAATATCTGCTATGACTCAGCATCGCTGTATGGTACGGCAGATGCGGGTGTTGTTGGTAATGAAACGCCCTTAAGTATCTGTATTCGCCGCTTTTTAGCCAAGTGTCCCGATGCAGCTTTAGAGTTATTTGGCGAATCTCGTCTACCGACGCTAGTACAATACGATCCTCTCCATCGCTTTTTTGAAACTATCGACGGAACGCTGTTTTTTTCTGGAGATAATGGCATTCCTTTATTGCGGTATCACATTGCAGATACGGGAGGAATCATTACTTATGAAGCAATGCAGGAGTTTTTAGCAAAATGGGGTTTCGAGGCTTTAGCTCAATTGCCAAGTACAAGCATCCACCAATTACCCTTTGTTTATGTTTTTGGACGCTCTAACTTTACGGTTTCCTACTTTGGCGCAAATGTTTACCCGGAAAACGTCACTGTAGGATTAGAGCAAGGGGAAATTAAAGAATGGGTGACAGGAAAGTTTGTCTTGCAAGCGCTGGAAGATGCGGACAAAAACCGATTTTTATCAATAGTAGTAGAATTAGCACCGGGAATAGACGCAAGCTTAGATAAGGAAAATGCGATCGCACTGGCAATTAAAGCTCAGTTATTGCGCCTTAATAGCGAATTTGCGAACTATGTTCCCGCCTCCTACCAAATGCCGCAAATAATTTTAAAACCTACGGCAGATATAGAATACTTCCCTCTTGGTGTCAAACACCGTTACACGCGCCCAACCGAGAAATAAATCTTTATCGCTATTGACTTTTTTATTAAACTAATATTCATTAAATAAACATCTTCATCCTGCTTGGTATAACTTTGTATTTGGGTAGCGATGCGAGCAGGTTTGAGTAAAAGTTATGGCGCTAATAGTTCAAAAATACGGTGGTACATCTGTTGGTTCAGTAGAACGCATTATGGCAGTGGCAAAAAGAGCGATCGCATTTCTAAACCTTGACAAAAGCAAATTACCGGAAAAATGGATAAAGATTTATGGGTTTTTCTGGGGTGTGCGGGGTTACTAATTGGCTATTTATTTTTTTCCGCAGCAACAGAAATGGGTACTAAGCTACCTTGGAGAAAATAGCAGATAAGTTTTTAGAGACGATGCCCAAACCGCAGAAAAATACCACGGATATCGAACCAGGAACTATATTTATGGTTATTTGCGCTCTACTGCTTTTACCATTGCTGCTGACTGGTTTTTTTTCGCAATAATTGGCAACTATAGGTATTGGTTATGTCAGATACATCTATTGAAACTCGCTACAATTTGTTAATTGATCGCATTGTCCAGACTACTTTAAAAGGTCAAATAAGCTCTAAAGAACAGGTTTATCAATTGCTGCGTCAGGAGGTAGAACCCGGTACGGGAGAACTATTTGAGCGCTTTTTGTTTCAACAAATTCAAGCATTTGAGCAGCAACAAAATAGCCAAACTGACGAATTAAAGCAAGCCAAAGCTATGCGTAGCCTCCGCGCCCTCAAAACTATTCAAGGAGAGTGGGAGCGCGTACAAAAGGATTTAGCGGTTTCTAGTACCCTAAATGCTGCCTTAGAAACGATTTTTGCTGCCCCAGAGGGCGAAGTCTTAGGGGCTTTAATTACAGTAATCGATCCCAATCGCAATCCAGCTTTGACTCTTAGCCAAATTCAGCAATTAGCCGTTAATCTCCAAAAACAAGCACAATCAACAGATAGCGATGTAGCCCAACTCGCTCAAGGGTTAATAGCTGGTATCGCCTCTTGGCAATCGTTGCAAGATTACCTAATTAGCTGGATGTACGACAACCCGGAACCATTAGGTTTTGTAGGTGTACCAGGACAAAGGGGCCCTTGGACAGTATGGGCGAAACAGGTAAAAAGCCCCTTATTGCGATCGCTCTTTCAAACTTTAGCACTGCTTCAGCCTGTAGACGAGTGGATTTCTCAGCAAGACAATATCAGTTTAAGTGCTTGGGTGGAACTTGCTGTAACTATGAAGTGCTTGCAACAAGGTTTAGTGGCTTGGTTCAATAAACAAGCTTACAATGCCAAGGCTGGGGCTAATTTATCAACTTCTACTTTCTTAACTTTTGCCGCTATTTGGTCGCAATTAGCCAATGGTTTGAGACAATCGTTAACTTCTAGCAATTATCTAGATAGCTGTTTTCAAATTACCTTGCAAATTCTCCGCACTTTTGCCCAAACTAAAGATTTTCCGCTTTACGGGGGGATTTTTGCTTTGTTTAGTGGCGATCGCCTACGTTCTACTTTAAGCTACTTCGACGCACCCTTAAAGCAAGTTGAAGGTACTCAAGAAAAGGCGCGAATTTTAACTTTACTCGGCTATTCTCTCCAAGCTTTAGGTCAATTAGAACCAGCGAAAGCTTTTGCCCAAGAAGCTTTAGACATTGCTCAAACTAGAGGAGATGTTCAGTGTGAAATTGCTAATCTCAATCATCTTAGTCGCGCTTGCGTCACCCAAAAAGATTACGAAAGCGCCATTAATTACAGCCAACGGGCGTTAATTTTGGCTCGTCAATCTGGGGAGCGTTTGGGAGAAGCCAACGCCCTCGCTAATCTGGGCTACAGCCAAGTATTTCAAGGACAGCAATTGCAAAGTGAGCTTGAAGTATACGAAAGTGCAATTCAATACCTCCAGCAAGGATTAGAATTATCCAAACGCTTAGGCGATGAGCAAAGTCAGGCTTTGTGTTGTAGTAGTTTAGGCGTTGCTTATCTAGTGCTTTCTCAACCCCAAAGTGCTATTCCCTATCTAGAAATTGCCTTACAATCTGCTAGAATTTCTGGCGATTTGTATCTCCAAGGTCAAAACTTTGCTTCTTTGGCATCCGCTTATTACAGCAGCCAAAATATAGAAATGGCAATGAGTACGGGAAGTTTAGGGATGTATCTATTAGAGCAAATTGGCTCGGTGCAATGGCGACAACCCGCAGGCTTATTGACAATTTTGCAAGGACAACTTGGAGACACCGCTTTTCAAAACTTGCTTAAGCAGTGTAGAGCGCAAATTATCCCTGTAATTGGAGTCGATGGTTACGATTACTTACCCTTACTCCTAAATCAGTATCAACAATCGCTCTAGACTTTGACAACTTCATATAATAACTGTCCTTTTCTAAAGGTAGGACGGTAATAAATTCCGGCGTATTGATAATATTGCGCCCCATTGACTATTACTTTTTGGTACTCCGTGGGAATTAGGGAACAATTGCCCCAATGGGGGCTGGCGTAACTGCATAATTGCCTGTGGTGGTATCTTGGAGGTAGAAAGTGCCTAAATAATAGTAGTAAGTTGAGGCGTTCAACGCCAGAGTAATAAATCCCTCTGGCAGACTAGAAACTCTAGCACTAGCTGGTGCGCGGGAAATATAGTTTTCATTGCCAGGAAGTGCGTAATATCTACCCGAAGCCTCGTTGATTAGTAGCTGTTATTTTTAGCATAATATATTTTTTTTGAGGTTGACAATCACTAAAAAGGTATAAATTTATGCTGTTATTTTAATTAGCTTAGGCATTTCTACTAAGGTTACAGCTTTACATACGGGCTAAAATTGATAGTTAGGCGATCGCGTTGATTGGTTTTACTGGCGCAATAGATTTAATTGCGAACTTAAATATTTTCCCCATTCGGCGGCTAGGGGTATTTCGGTAAAAGGAACCCGCACGGACGGCGCTGATTGAGCAAAACTAAACTCTAAAGCTATTTTTCGCCCTTTAATCGGTGGAGACTCCATCTCTACTAGGCGATCATCAACCACTAAATTAATTGCTTTGACATCATTTAATAAAAATGTAGATTGGTTAATTATTGCTTGTCTAGTAGGTTTTCCCCAGGTCAAATCGTTACCTTTTTTAGCAAGTACAGCGTAAATATCGTACTTAGATTTTTCAAACTCAGCATCCGCCGCCCATCGCCGATAAGTTTCAACTTTTTGGTATTCGTTCCAGCCTAAGCCAGCCAACCAAACAAATACCAATAATAAAGATAACCAGATTAAACCGCGTTCCATTTAGTTTCCTTGCTTGAAATTATAAAGTTGTGGTGAGTATCTCAAAAAATCATCCCAAATAAAGAGCCTATAGGTTATTTTGTCAGTACGATAGTGCCACTAATAAATTGCTATGAAAAGGGTTTTACTGCTGTGCTTGTTTCTAGTTGGGATAAGTTTCGCCCTATTTAATTTTAAAGGGCTGGCAAATCAGGGCAAATTTGACTCAATTGTGGTGGATTTTCGAGAAGATATACCCGCAACAGAAATTAACGAGAAAATAAACGCGATTTCTAGCAAATTTAATTTTATACCGCAACTCAACAGCGCTTTTTCGGTGAGCGATCGCGTGTATGTAATCAAAGGCGATCGCAATACGCTAAAAAGTTTAAAGAAGTCTAATTTAACCAAAGCAACCGAATACATCGAACCAAACTATATTTACACAGCTTTAGTTGCTCCCAATGACCCCGACTATAGCAAACAGTGGAACCTGCGTAGTATCAACATCGAATCTGCCTGGAGCGAAACCAAAGGCAAAGATATTACTGTTGCGGTGATTGATACCGGAATTAGCCGCGTACCAGACTTAAAAGACACAACTTTTGTCGATGGCTATGACTTTGTAAACGATCGCATTCTTGCCGACGATGACAACGGACACGGTACGCACGTAGCCGGAACGGTTGCCCAATCTACCAACAACGGCTATGGTGTCGCGGGAATAGCTTACGAAGCAAGTTTAATGCCTTTAAAAGTATTAAGTAGTTACGGCGGCGGAACTGTTGCCGATATTGCCGAAGCAATTAAATTTGCCGCCGATCATGGCGCGGATGTAATTAATATGAGTTTGGGTGGCGGTGGTGAAAGTCAAATCATGAAGGAAGCCATAGATTACGCCTATGGTAAAGGTGTGGTAATTGTGGCGGCGGCGGGAAATGAAAATCAAAACTCCGCTTCTTACCCCGCTCGTTACCCCCACGTGATCTCCGTAGCCGCCTACGATGCAGCTAGTGAAAAAGCTCCCTACTCAAACTTTGGCGCGGGGGTAGATATTTCTGCCCCTGGGGGTAGTGATGCAGGGAAGATTTTACAAGATACTATCGACCCAGAAACGGGCGTAGCATCAATTCAAGGATTTCAAGGTACAAGTGTGGCAGCACCTCACGTAGCGGGGGTTGCAGCGTTAATTAGAGCCTCTGGGGTGACTCAACCAGAGGAAGTCTTAGAAGTCTTACAAAAGTCTTCAAGAGTAATTCAAGAAGACGGTTTAAACTATTACGGCGCAGGACAATTAGATGCCGCCGCCGCCGTCAAACTAGCTCAAGCCGGAAAAATTAGCTTTCCTCACTTCTTTCGCTGGTTGAGAGAGAATGGCTACCTTAATTTGCGATTTTGGATTGATGGTGGAGCGATCGCACTTTTACCTAAAATTGCCATGGTACTCGGTTCCTACTTGCTGGCATGGTTTTTAGGCGCTTACTTTCCCTTTGCTTGGAGTTGGGCGTTGAGTAGCGGTTTAATTGCTGGAAGTTCGGGTTTATTTTTCCTGCGTGGTGTCTATATCTACGATTTACCTCAATGGCCATTGCGCCTGTTAGGTAGCTCAATTCCCGAATTAGGTAACGCTTTAGCAGGCGATAGTGTCCTCAATCCTTTATTTGCTAGTGCCTTAATTCCCGTCGCCTTAATTGCTTTATTTCTCGGTCATCCTAGCTGGAAATGGTTTGCAATTGGTACATCTTTAGGAGTTGCTAGTTGCTTGCTTGTCAGCGCGGTAGTTACGCCCGATATTTGGTGGTTAGGTGAAGGGTTAATTGCCCGTACTTTCTTAATTAGTAACGCGGCTCTTTGTTATGGATTAGCATGGTTAGCGATGAAAGGTGAAACGAAAACAGCATGAGTATTAATGTCACGGGAACAATTGAACGCAAAGAAATGGGTACGGGTACTTGGGCATTAATTGCCGATAATGGTACTACCTACGAAATTTTTAGAGGCGCGAGTAAAGACTTACTCAAACCTGGACAAAAAGTAAGAGTTGTCGGACAGGTTAAAGAAGATATCATGACTCTAGCCATGATTGGCCCTGTCCTAGAAGTTCAATCTTTTGATGTAATTAGTTCTGACTAGCTAAGACGGCTTGTAACTTACTTCTAAACTCACCTTTGGGATGACCGCCTTTTACTTCCCCTAAAATCTGAAATTCGCCTTCAGGAGAATCGCAGACAAGGTAAGTCGGCCATCCCATTTCGGCTTTATCAGGGTATTGACTGAGTAAAATTTTGCGATATTTGCGGTAAGTTGCCGTATCTTGCATTTTGACATCAACAAATTGCAAGCCCAATTCCTCGCTAACTTTTTGGTCGTAGAAAGACATTTTGTGACAGATTCCGCAGTCTTGGGAAGAAAATTTAATTAGCGATCGCCCCATAATTTTTACTCCATCATCTAAATGTTTATCTATTTTACCTCTGGTGCGATCGCACAATTAGTCGATTTTAAAGTAGACGAAGGCGGCACTAGCGCCACTACATGAGGTACGGGACGGGGAGTGTAGCCTACTAAAGATTCACCTTTATATGCTAAAGAAGTGCTTGCGCCCGAATCGAGCATCACAGCATCCCGAAATCCGGCTTTGACTAAAACCTTTCCTAAAGATACCGAATCAATCGGATCGTTAGCTACACCTACTGTTGGTTGTCCGGCTTGATTAATACCCCAAAAAGCCCGATGGCGAACTGCATCGTAATCAAACAAACTACCAAAAGTTTCCGCGCTTTGGGGTTTGCTATCTTTAACTAACCAAGCGGCGGCGACAAAAGCATCGGTAACATTTGACATTGCTGCTTCTACCCCCTCTAAAGTATTGTGCTTGAGCGGATCGAACCCAATAAATTTAGCCGATTGCGCGCCGATCAATACCAAAGGTCGCCCAGTTAGTTTAGACATTTCCCCGCGATAACCAGGGATAAATTTATTATTTACTTGGCTCAATACTGGCCCGATCATGACGTTTGAATCTAAATATTTTAAGGAGAAAAACCCACCATCAACGGCGGCTACAGCTTCAGTTCCTGCTAAAATTTCTGGTACTTGGTAACGGCTTTTGGCGTGGATAGTAACGGGTTTACCGCCATAAATTAGCGTTATGTCGGTTTCGTCAACAGTTGTTTTATTAACTTGAACTTCGGCAGAAAAGTCAAAGCCACCACTCAAAAAATTAGGTAGTTTTGCTCCTCCCCAAGCTTGAGAAATTGGGCTTGATTCTCCTTGTGCTAACCTTGATTGTCCAAACCGGGCGATCGCCAGCATACTTTCTGATTCCCCTGCAAAGCGCTCGTCGGTATCGCTCATAGTTAGCGCCGAAAGATACCCAGCTTTTTCGACAGCCTTTGCTACTCTTTGGTCATACTTTCCTTCAGGATAGGTAAAGTAACGAATAGCAATCCCTAATTGGGCTTCGAGTATTTGTTTTGATTGCTCGATCTCCATTTTTAATTGCTCGTCACTCAACAATCTTAAGTCTTTGGGGTGAGTGACGCTGTGAGATGCGATCGTTACTAAAGGATCGGCTGCCATTTCTTTTAGCTGTTCCCAACTTACATGAGTTCTGCCCGTATTCTTGCCCATGTTCGATGTATAAACCGAGAAAACTGCTGGATAGCCGTACTTTTTCAGCAAAGGATAAACATACTCGTAATGACCTCCATAACCATCATCAAAAGTCAATACTATGGGCTTTTCTGGTAGGGGTAAGCCTGTGCGTAGATGGGTTACTAGCTGGTCGTAACTAATTGGCGTTAAACCTTGTTCTTTAATGAGTTGAAAATGCTGTTCGAGTTCTTTAACAGTGACATCAAAAAATACTTCTTTTTCTGGCAATATATCGTGGTACATAAATACCGGAACTTTTGCCAAGATTGCGCGATCGTTAATTTTGGGCCAAGCACTGGGATTAAAATAAGCTGCTAGTTGCGGCGCTAAGTTGTGATTCATTGTCTGGAAAATTGTTTCCACTTCTCCCACCAAACTAGCTACTTGAACAAGCTTGTTGAGAGCATTATTTACACCAACTTTGCCAGAATTAAACTCATCTTTACAAGTGATTTCCCCAGATTTTTCTTGTAAATCTACTGCTAAAGAATTAGCTTGAACTATAGGAAGTAATAATAGAGTTAAGAATAATATTTTTTGAAATTGGTTTATTGCTAAAGTTGATCGATATTTGTGCTGAATACGCATTATATTGTTTTTTAAATAGATAAGTTTCTAACAACTACAAGAGTATTAGGGTTTTATTAAGGTAGCAATAGCAGCTAATTAAAATTTCAATAAGACACCCTTAAATAGAGCTAATTTAACTTACCATACTTGTTATTAAACTAGCTTTATCAGTCAAATATAAAAACTTAAGACTTTACTGACCAAATTCAAGTCTTGCTTGCTCTACCAGTTCTACGGTGACAACATCCAAACCCGCCGCACGAGCTAGATGTTGAATTCTGACGGTTGCTTGAGGACGAACAAAAAATGGAATTTTTTTTAACATAGCCAAAGCCGATGGTGTCCATTGCAGATCGCCCGTGATAGGAAAGTCGTTCATAATGCTACAACTCCTAAACAATTAGTTTAAACAAGATATAAAAAACAATTAACGCAGATGCTTTTAAATGATGTCATCTATCATAGCGCCTATGTTTTCCTTAAAGAGATCCGATCGCACCGTCCACTTGCGATCGAAAGCTTCATTAAACCAACCTTTAAAGCCAGGCGCTCGTTTATCAATTTGCAGCAACACTTCTAATTGCTCGGAATTTCAACGAAAAGCTCCTGCTTTTACACAGGAGCTTTTTAACTATTCTTTAATTAATTGGGAAAATTAGCTTTGCTAGTTAGTCAAGTTCGCCCATAAACATTACGGGTTCGCTTTCGCGGTTGATACCCTTCTCAAAACCAGCAACTGCCGCTCTAGCACGACCAGCGTGCCATAAGTGACCGACGAGGAAGAAGAAGAACATCACAAAGTGGAAACAAGACAACCAAGAACGGGGAGACACGAAGTTAAACGAGTTGATCTCCGTTGCTACGCCACCTACAGAGTTCAAAGAACCCAAAGGAGCGTGGGTCATGTATTCCGCAGCGCGACGAGCTTGCCAAGGTTGAATGTCGTTCTTGATCTTGTCTAAGTCAAGACCATTGGGGCCGCGCAATGGCTCTAACCAAGGAGCGCGGACATCCCAAAAACGCATGGTTTCACCACCAAAGATGATTTCACCAGTAGGCGATCGCATTAAGTACTTACCCAAACCTGTAGGCCCTTGAGCCGAACCGACGTTTGCACCCAAACGCTGGTCGCGGATTAAGAAGGTCAAGGCTTGTGCTTGAGAAGCTTCTGGGCCTGTGGGGCCGTAGAATTCGCTAGGATATACAGTGTTGTTAAACCAAACAAAGCAAGTAGCGATAAATGCCATCAGCGACAAAGCACCTAAGCTGTAAGAAAGATAAGCTTCTCCAGACCAGATGAAAGCGCGACGCGCCCAAGCAAAAGGCTTAGTCAATACGTGGAAAATACCACCAGTAATAAGTAGTAAAGCTACCCAAATATGACCGCCAACTACATCTTCTAAGTTATCAACACTAACAATCGAACCTTCGCCACCGAAGGGAGAGCGCAGCACGTAACCAAAGATAATTGCGGGGTTGAGTGTGGGATTACTAATTACCCGTACATCACCACCACCAGGGGCCCAAGTATCGTATAGACCGCCAACGAACATAGCTTTAATTACTAGCAACAAAGCACCGCAACCTAAAATAATTAGGTGAAAGCCGATAATGCTAGTCATCTTGTTCTTGTCTTTCCAGTCGTAACCAAAAAAGGCAGAATATTCTTCTAAAGTATCTGGGCCGCGCACAGCATGATAAATACCGCCAAAACCAAGAACTGCGGAGGAAATTAAATGCAGTACGCCAACAACGAAGTAAGGAAAGGTATTAAGAACTTCGCCACCAGCACCTACGCCCCAGCCCTGAGCAGCTAGGTGAGGTAGCAAGATCAAGCCTTGCTCGTACATTGGCTTTTCGGGAATAAAGTGAGCAACTTCAAATAAAGTCATTGCTCCTGCCCAGAATACAATCAAACCAGAGTGAGCAACGTGAGCGCCCAACAACTTACCCGACAAATTGATCAAACGGGCATTACCCGACCACCAAGCAAAACCTGATGATTCTAAATCTCGACCGCCACCCATTGCTAAGTCGCGGTTCAATGAAGCATTATAGGGCGTTTCCACGTGGCAGAACCTCCTCTGGGAATTGAAATTGTTCGTGAGGCTGATCTTGAGGAGCCATCCAAGCGCGGATCCCCTCATTCAGCAAAATGTTTTTGGTGTAAAAAGTCTCAAATTCTGGGTCTTCCGCCGCCCGTAATTCTTGGCTGACGAAATCGTAAGCACGCAGGTTTAAGGCTAAACCAACTACGCCTACAGCGCTCATCCACAATCCTGTTACTGGCACAAACAACATAAAGAAGTGCAACCAACGTTTGTTGGAAAAGGCAATTCCAAAGATTTGCGACCAAAAACGGTTGGCGGTGACCATTGAATAGGTTTCTTCCGCTTGGGTGGGGTTGAAGGCGCGGAAGGTGTTTGATTGCTCGGAGTCTTCAAACAATGTGTTTTCTACTGTTGCTCCGTGAATGGCGCACAATAATGCTCCACCTAGTACCCCGGCTACTCCCATCATGTGGAACGGGTTGAGCGTCCAGTTGTGGAATCCTTGGAAAAATAACAAGAATCGGAAAATTGCTGCTACTCCAAAGGAGGGGGCAAAGAACCACGATGATTGTCCCAAGGGATACATGAGAAATACACTGACAAATACCGCGATTGGGGCGCTAAATGCTAGGGCGTTGTAGGGACGAATCCCGACTAAACGCGCAATTTCAAACTGACGTAACATAAACCCGATTAAAGCAAAGGCTCCGTGCAGGGCTACAAATGCCCATAGTCCGCCTAGCTGACACCACCGGGTAAAGTTCCACCCTGCTTCCGGGCCCCAAAGAAATAGTAAGGAGTGTCCCATGCTGTCTGCGGGGGTTGATACCGCTACAGTTAGGAAGTTTGCTCCTTCTAAGTACGAACTGGCGATGCCGTGGGTGTACCACGAGGTGACAAAGGTTGTCCCGGTTAGCCAGCCCCCTAATGCCATGTAAGCGCAGGGAAATAGTAATATTCCGCTCCAGCCTACGAATACGAATCTGTCGCGCTTTAACCAGTCGTCTACGGTGTCAAATATGCCGCGACTCGGTGCGCTGCCGACTGCAATTGTCATCGATCTAAAATCCTCTCGTTTACTAATAATTGCAACGTTTCTGAGGAGTTGACATTAAGACCTGCTCAATTGCTTTTAGCTTTTGAGATTTATGAGTAGATTAAGACAATCTTCTCTTGTGGTCTGCCTGACCGCTACTGCCAGCAAATGACAGTCCGGTCTATCGCTGCTTAATGTTTGTTAACTTATCACATTTTTTATACTAATATCCCGATCGCCTACAGTGGTTCTCAGGTGTTTAGCATCAGTCTATTAATATAATTAATATCAGAAATATTTACAATTTGACACAAGTTTCTGGAGCGATCGCCCTATTTATGTCGCTAAACTTGCAGTGAAGCCTATTTTAAATACCTTTTTCAGCCAAATGAGCGTATCAACTGCTAATCCAAGCAACTCCCCGTCGTGGGATATAACATCGCCCGTCCTCCGCCAAACGATTTTAGGATCGCGCCGATTTAGCAATTATTGGTGGGCAACGGTTGTTTCCGTAGGAGCTACAGGCTTTTTCCTCGCATCGGTTTCTAGTTACCTGAAAGTAAATTTTTTACCTTTTGCTAACCCCACGGAGCTACTTTTTGTCCCCCAAGGAATTGCTATGGGTTTCTACGGTGTAGCGGGGTTGCTTTTAGCTTCTTACCTATGGATGGTAATTGCTTTAGATGTAGGCGGCGGTTACAACGAATTTAATACTCAAACTGGCGCTATCAAAATCTTTCGTTGGGGATTTTTGGGCAAAAACCGCCAAATAGAGATCAACTGCAAAACCCAAGACGTGCAAGCGGTGAAAGTAGACATTAAAGAAGGGATAAACCCGCGTCGGGGTTTGTATCTGCGTGTCAAAGGTCGTAGAGATATTCCTTTATCCCGTGTTGGTCAGCCGTTATCTTTAACAGAGCTTGAAAATCAAGCGGCGGAATTAGCGCGGTTTTTAGGAGTCCAAATTGAAGGACTATAAACTATGCAATCGTTCAAGAAAGACTGTGGTTAAGTAACAATGGTAATGCAGCTAAAAATTCAAACTTGTTTAATATCGTTTATACTCTTGACTGCGTTGATGGTTGGGGGATGTACATCAGGCGATCGCGTAGCTTCAGAAACGGCTCCTCCAGTCTCAGAAACTCAAGAGACAATACGTACCCCACTAACAGAAACTCCAACATTACCTACTCAGTCAACTAGCCCACTAATGAAAGATTTACCAACTCTAACAGGCAAAGCAACGGTAGTAATGACCGTTAAAGGCGCACCAATTACAATTGAAATTGACGGCACAAATGCGCCCATCACAGCAGGCAATTTTGTAGACCTGGTACAAAGAGGCGTATACGATGGCTTAGTATTTCATCGCGTTGTCCGTCAGCCCGAACCTTTTGTAGTTCAAGGCGGCGATCCTCAAAGCAAAGATCCTAAGTTTCCCATAGAAAGATTAGGCACAAGTGGGTTTATCGATCCCAAAACGGGCAGCGAACGTACTATTCCTTTAGAAATCACCCCTAAAGGCGCGAAATCTCCGCTTTATAGTGAGACTACAAGTTCGCCCGAATTAAAGCATCTTCGTGGCGCGGTGGCAATGGCGCGATCGCAATCTCCCGACTCTGCTTCCTCGCAGTTTTACTTTGCCCTAGCTGATTTAGCCTTTTTAGACGGCAGTTACGCAGTCTTTGGTAATGTTACGAGCGGCATGGATGTAGTAGATAAAATTCAACAAGGCGATCGCATTGATACAGCGAAAGTTACATTTGGTGCGGAAAATCTAAAAAATGGTGGTAAGTAAATTTAGCCGCAATAAAGCTAATTTTACGAACAAAGTTTTTATGGGGCATGGCATCACACCATGTCCTTTATTGTTTAATCAAGTGGACGATCGCAACGTTGTTGTTACTGGAATTGGTTTAGTTTCGGCTTTAGGTGACAATCTAGAAGCTAGTTGGCAGCAGCTAATTGCGAAAAATTCTGCCATTAAGCTACATCAACCTTTCCCCGAACTTCCGCCGCTCCCTTTAGCTTTAATTGGCAAACAACCCATTTCTCTAAAAACTCTCACTAGCAAGGTTGTAAGTCAAGCGATCATCGATGCGGGTTTAAATCTACCTTTACTTGATTGTGGTGTAGTAATTGGCTCTAGTCGCAGCTATCAAGCCGAGTGGGAACAATTTGCTCAAAAATTTGCTCAAAATGCCCAATTTGACAGCGATTGCTTAGACATTTTAGCTCATAGGAATGCGATCGCCACCGCTCAACAAATCGGCGCATCTCTCGTCCCTGTTTTGGCTCCAATGGCTGCTTGTGCTACTGGTATTTGGTCAATTTTTCAAGCTTTTCAACTTATTAAAACTGGGCTTTGCGATCGCGTCCTAGCTGGAGCCGTTGAAGCCCCGATTACACCCCTGACACTGGCAGGATTTAAGCAAATGGGAGCAATTGCCCAAACAGGGTCTTATCCGTTCTCTAGCACCCGTCAAGGCTTGGTATTGGGAGAAGGTGGGGCGGTATTGGTACTCGAATCCGCTAAATTAGCCCTAGAACGATCGGCGCGAATTTATGGACAAATTTGCGGATTTGGCTTGACAAACGATGCTTGTTATGCATCTCAGCCCCTACTTACTGGAGAAAGTGCAAAGTTAGCTATTGAGCAATGCTTGAAACGCTCTAAAATTCAACCTTCGGACATTGATTATATTCACGCTCACGGGACAGCAACCCAAAAAGGCGATCGCCACGAAGCACAATTAATCGAACATATTTTCCCTCAAAGTGTACCTATTAGTTCGACAAAAGGAGCTACAGGTCATACTTTAGGAGCTTCGGGAGCCATCGGCGCAGCTTTTTGTCTCAAGGCGTTGCAGCAGCAAATATTACCGCCTAATGTAGGATTGCAATCACCAGAATTTAATCTAAATTTAGTTACTGAACCCCGCCACAATCAAAATAGGCAAGTTTTATGTTTTAGTTTTGGCTTTGGCGGTCAAAATGCAGTTATGGCGATCTCTATACATGAGTAACTTAATCGCATCCAATTTCTTAAAATTGGTAAGTTTTAATAACCATTGATTAAACGATTAAATTAGTTTGGCTACCTTGTTTAGGTAGCCAAAATGTTAAAGGTCTACGGGTAGAAGGGTATAAAGTGTGACTTTTTATAGTTACACCATTGGAAAGATGCGAACTAAAGCGATCATTCTCTATTCTTGAAGCAAGATAAAAAATTCTCAATTAAACTTATGAGTAACGAAAAAGATACACACCGTTCAGTCAACCCAGGCGATGTAATTAGCGATAAACCACAAAGTGTTGAAGAAAAAGCACAACAACTTGCTGTAGATTCTCCTGATATTACTGGCGATCATATCACCGTACCTACTTACTTTGTAGTTGACGAACCAGACGGCGAAGAAAAAGCATTGCATCATGTCAAAGACGCTGAAGAAATCTCTGATGTAATTCGTCTAGCTAGAGTAGACGAAAATGGCGAACGGATTTGGTAATTAGTCGGCGATCGCCCTCAAAATTCCTCATCGGGATTTCTAAGACAAATGGCAGTTTGTAAGCTGCCATTTACTTTAATACTACCTTTACTCAACAGCAACTTGGGGTACACCCATACTGTAATTAATCGCGCGTCCGTTTAAGTTGTAGCTGATTTGACCGTTTTGTAAAAGACTGCGGATAAAATGCTCCAAATCTGAGCCAATCCGCCGCAAGTTATAATCAGTCAAATCTGCGCCACTAGAAGCTTCCACCAACTCGTTAAACTTGCGATACAGCTTTTGTAAAGCGTCTTCATTCCAATTAAATTCATTATCTGGATCGACATCCAACGTTAAAACTTGATTGCTAGGAACAAGTTCGCCATCTTTACTAACTTCTGCCGAAAAAATCCTAATATGGCGAGTTGTAGACTTAAGTAACTGATCTTCCATAGGTAAAACTTCTAAATAAACCTTGGTACGTCACCTCCTATTAAACCATCACTTAACCTTAGCAATCATGCCTGTTTGACGAGCATAGGCAAAAATTCCCCCTGCATCAATTACAGGTTTAACATCTCCCAACGATTGAAGTTGATACTCTTTATTTAGAGTATGGTTAGTTAACCGATTTTGGTCAAAGTCAATTGTAACTTCTTGCCCGGTTACAAACTCATCACACAACCGCTCTAGCGATTCCCAAGGATAAAGCTCTCCTGTAGCCGTACAGTTACGGAAAAAGATCCGCGCATAGGATTGAGCGATTACTGCCTTTACTCCCGCCGCACCCAAGGCAATCGGCGCGTGTTCCCGCGAAGAACCACACCCAAAGTTCTCTCCCGCCACAATAATCGGATAAGTAGTTTTCATTGCGCCCGGAGCAATAAATTTGGCAAAGCGATCAGGCAAACCAATCATGGCATAACTACCTAGCTTTTCGTACTCATCCGGCTTAGAGGGAACTAATGTTAGATACTCGGCGGGAATAATTTGATCGGTATCTATATTGTCATCTACAACAAAAATTACACCAGCAATTGAGTTGTTCATCAAAAAATTTCACCCAAAGTGCGAACTTATAAACCGCTAAACTTTATAGTATATCTTTTTTAATTTTTTTCATCGCTGCAAGTAAAATTACTGGGCTACTTTCCTAGGGCGATCGCCTCAAATTATCCTACCCAAAAATTTGATTTACGTGTAATTACTGTGGTGTTTTTTTGATTTTAATGAATCAATAGAAATACCTGTTAAATTCTTTTAACTGCTACTAATAAAGAAAAAATACCAACTTCCTCTGATGATTAGTTTTTTGTTAACAATCGCTGTTAAAAGCAGTAACAAATAATGCTAACTCCTAGCTGGCGAATTGGCTTAAAGTTATCCTTTACATTGATAAACAAAGATTTTACAGATACGATCAAGATAAAGGTGTTGCTGACTTAGCATCAATCTATACTAGCATAGCAAATATTTTAGTAACAACTGCAACCCAAGCATCTCAGTACAATTAGCCCCTTTGAAAACATTTTGAAAGACTTACAAAGTCCTTACATAAGCTTTACTATATTTCCATTTAAAAGCTGAATAATAGTAATCGTAAGGGCAACGAATTTGAGTTTTGATTATGACTAAAGTTTAGCTAGATGGTTTGAGAACAATCCTATTAACAAAAATTAGATTTGTCTAACTTGCTTATCCTAGTTGAAATAAATAAAAAGCCAAAATTATTTCTCTATAAACCAAGGCTACTGCTCACCTGCTACAAAAATAGGATTTATTTAAAATGAAGACTGACAAAGCATCACCACAACAAAAACAATTAGAAGTTGGTGTCTACGAGTGTGAAATACATCTAAAATTTAGATTGATTGAAGACAAAGCTGTATTTAGCGATCGCGGCGAACTATTAAACTTTCTTATTGAGTCATTTATGATTGGTGCAGATGAGTATCTCGAACCGTTACAATCAGCCGTAACTACTCAAGAAGTCACGGATTTGGAAGCCTCCCCAGAAATGCGCCGCCAGCTAATGCGCTTGCGTAACTCCTCCGAATCTATGTAAACCGCCGCAAAAAAGTATTTTTGATATTTAGCAAGTTTGGGTGTTGACACCAGCGCAGAAATTTATTATATTTGTAAAAGTGCGAGTCCATGCCCCCATCGTCTAGAGGCCTAGGACACCTCCCTTTCACGGAGGCGACGGGGATTCGAATTCCCCTGGGGGTATAACAAAATAGGGTGATGTGTCTAACATCACCCTATTAATTTTAAATAGTTAGTGGAAGTTCCGCATACTTGTACTCCGGTGATATGGGTGCTTCACATAGTCACCGTGGCTAATTAGTTATAGCTCCAAATAAATTGTTTACACGCTGACGAATTGCTAAAAGATTTAAACGCAAGTCTTTAGCCAGACGATGCTCAATAATTGATATAGGCATCGTTCGTTTAGGTAAAACGCATACTGTATAAAAAAGGTAGGTTACAACTTGTTGAGAGTGCAAATCGGGTTGTAAGCGCCAAGAACCAGAGAAATCTTTTAAGTCTCCTTCTACTAAGTTGAAATTAATCTCATGGGGGAATTTTTCTTCTAAATCTAGAACTACACGCGCCGAAAAGTTGAAGCGCAGTAAGCGCTGCGTACCAACTTGCTCTAAACGAATACCTCCGGTGGGATGCTCTAAGCGCTGACTGATAGATAAATTAGGAATAAAATCAGCTAAAGCCTCATAGTCTGTCAATACTTGCCAAATGGGTTCAATAGATTGAAAGATAGGTATTTTAGCAGAAATTTGTCTTTGTCTGGGGGACACTTGCTCTACTTGAACTTCTATCGTATCAAGCAGCGCGGCTAATTCTTGAGGAGATAAATTAGATAAAATTCCAATATCAGCAGTTTCATCAGGAGATAAATCGGCTGTAGATTCAAAGTCTGGTGATTTAGTCACAAAAATTTAATAGTGTTTTAATTCGGTACAGGTAGCTGAGGTAAGGTAAGCGTGAAACAAACTTGAGCAGAGGATGATTGCTCTATAGGTATGCTTGTAACCTCAATAGTTCCATTTAAATGCTGTACTAGGCTTTTTACAAGCGCTAATCCCAAACCTGTCCCTTTGATGGCTTGGTCTGTAACTCCATGACCGCGACGAAATTTATCAAAAATATAAGTAGCATCTTCGGGTAATATTTCTGCTCCAATATTAGTAACACTAATAACAATGCGATCGCCTTGTTGGATAGCTTGCAAGATTACGTTAGTATCAGGAGATGCATACTTTCCGGCATTTGTCAACAATTCATGCAATATTCGATCGAAACTATCTGCATCAGTTTGTAATAACAAGGGTTTTTGCGGCAGACTTACGGTAATAGTCAATCCTTTTTCTGACCAGTCTGTATACATTTCAACTAAGTCATTAAGTTTTGAGCTAATTTCAATATTCTGCAAATGAAGCGAAGTTTGATTAGATTCTAGTTTTTGCAATCTAAGCAAATCAGTAATTAAGTTTATTTCTTGGTTACATTGTTGCTCTAAAATATCTAAATATTTTAGTCTACGTTCGTCGCTAATACCCGGCGTACGCAACATCCGAATAGCTAAGTTCATGCTAGTTAGAGGAGTACGTAATTCATGACTAATTGTATCAACAAAGTCATCTTTAAGCTTATTTATTTGCCTTAGCTGGTCAATTTGTTGCCGAGTTTTTTCATATAGTTTTGATTGGACTTCTAAGCTACCTTGCAGTTGCGCGGTACGTTCGTCTACAAGATTTTGGACTTGGCGCAGTGTTTGGTTTTGGATAATGGCGGTACTGACTTGGACACTAACTAATTTTAATAAGGCTAATTCTTCCACTTGCCAAGTGCGCGCGGTAGAATTTTGTATTAATAAAAAGCCAAATATTGTGCCTTGATTTTCTAAGGGAGACATCATTACAGCAGGCAGGCTAGTAATGTTAAAAAGTGGATTGACTTCCGATTGCTCAAATACTTTAAAATCATCGTTAAAATTTAGAGTAAATGGTTCAGGAGCATTAATTAAGGCGTGCTGACACAAAGCACATTCACTTAACCAAAAAGATTGATTTAAAGCAATGGAATTATTAACAGATTGATTGAGATTATTAATGGTGGTACTTCCACCTAAATCAGAAGTACTATTCCATTCAGAAACTACCGTAACTTTAGCTTTAGGAATAAACTGTTTAGGACGATTCTTAAAAAGCAAGTCGCTGTATTTTAAAGTAATAATTAAACCACGTTCAACTTGGAGAGATTGAGAGGTTCTAGAAGTCGCTAATTGGAGAATTTGAGTTAAGTCTGGCGTGTTTCGGCTTGCCATAGTAAGCTCGTTGAGCGCATTTTGATGCTGAGTAGAGGTGTTTATAACCTGTTTTAAAGAGGCGATCGATTTAGCTTGGGCAATTTGCGCTAGGGCGATCGCTACAGATTCGGCGGCGATTTGAGCGCCTTTAAGATCGTAGTCTCGCCACTGGTAAGGATAGAGTCGCCATAAAGTGATTGAACCATTTTGCTTACCTTGAAAATAAGTTGGGATGCTTAATACAGACTGGACAGGTAGAGATAAGTCTTGCCCTTGAGACGATTTGTTTATTTCTAAAGTTTTTAAATCATCAATTGCTAACAACTCGGTTTGATTTGGCAGCAACAATATTGCGTCAATCAATTGAAATTGCAGTAGGGCGATGGAACTAAATAATTCTTCGCTAGCCCAGTAACCCGTTTGGTGAGGTTGCAAAACTTCATCTACAGCTATAACCAAACAGCAGTCTACACCAAACGCTTCTCCCCAAGCTTGGGAAATCTGTTTGAGCATCATTTCCGGATCGGAGCTTTGCACAACAATCTGATTAATCTGTTGTCCTAACTCGCGCAAATCTTCTCGATTGGGCATCAATTTAATTAGGTTCTGTTGCAAGGGGGCTGCTTGACTCAAACGATTTATTGATGATTCTAAAGATTGTTCTAAAACTAATAACCTTGGTGGCACTACCCTAAGATTTTTTGAAAATCTCAGTTGGCTTTTATTTATAACTGAGTAGGTTGAAGCTATTTTTTGATTAACACGCTTTATCACTTTTATACTCTCCCGTTCGACCGTTAGCAATCAAACTTAGTAATTTTTATAAATTATGATTTGAAATTAGGAATAAATTAATTATTAGCTCAACATAATTTTAGTTATCTATGCTCTAGATTATCCTTTCTTGAACTTCATAGAATCGGTAATTCTGCGGATTGTCAGAAACTTGATTTAATCGTCACGTAAGTAGATGAGATTGGCTTTGGCAATTAATTGAATCGTTAATAACGTAGTTATATAGAAGGCGACTAGAGGAAGCTTTCTCTAATCGCCTCTATTTATTTCTTAAACTGGGGGCTTACTTAGCTAAACTTTCTGTGCTTAAGGGAACAAGCTCGCCACCGGTCGTAAATCCTAACAACATTGATTCTTGCGGGCGAATTAGCTGCCCTGTAAGTACGCAACGAACTTCTTTTTCGGCGATCGCGGCGACACTTGCACGAATGTCGGTGGGCGAAATAGAGGTTTGATAATCACCGGATTTTTGCTGTACATAGTTCCATAAAATGTCTCTAATTAAAGCTTGATAGCCTACATTGCCAGAAAGTTCCTTAAGTTTGTCTTTTAGTTCCCGCTCTAAGCGGATACTGGTGACTTCCATTTCGGTAGTGGTGGTACGATTTAATGTATGCACGAGTCTTTTCTCCTAAATATCTGGACAGGATAGTAATACAAGTGTAGTATGTTTAAAGTAATGTTCAAGTCGCGGATGTCATAGGTGAAATTTTCTTTGCAACGTTTATCGCTCTCCCAGTCATTGCCACCCAATTTTAGAGAAAATTGGGAATCGGCGGCTTGGTACGTGGAGTGTCTATTTATGGACAGCGATCGCCTGCAACAAAGAAATATGACATCTGAAGATCGTCATAACTTGGCATATTCAGGCAATTGGGCAACGCAAAGCAATCATCGAAGTGGGGGGTATAGGCAAAAAAGAGCCTTGCCAATGTAGCAATAAAAGACTTTTAGTCATTTTTAGCCCCCGTTTCTAAATAGTAGAAGCGGGGGTTTTTATATAAGGAGCAAAGTTGTGACGGGCGCAACACAAGTATTAGATCGTTCTGTGGTGGTGTTCTCTAGAAACTATTTGCCGATTAGCCGCGTTAATATCAGACGGGCGATCGCTCTATTAATATTGGGTAAGGCGGAAGCGTTAGATTTGGCAAGCGAGATTTGGTTTGTGAAGTCGCCTAATTTTGTGATTGCTGTTCCCCAACACATCCGCTTGACGGTTGCCAGCACCGAACGAATTTGGAAAGTTCCTCCCGTAAATCGGCGCGAGGTTTTGAAACGGGATAACCACCGTTGCCAATACTGCGGTAGCAACAAGCGCTTGACATTGGATCATGTAATTCCGATATCAAAAGGCGGCGAACACAAGTGGAATAACGTTGTCACAGCTTGCGAATCATGCAACCAGTATAAGCGCGATCGCACTCCTCACGAAGCTGGGATGCCTTTAAGCACCAAACCAAAAGCACCCATGCACCCGACTCTTGCTTTTGCTGAAAACTTTTGGCACAGCGAAAGTGCCTGTCCATAGAAGGAAACTCAAGAACAATGCTGAAATTAACTTACATTGAGACTGGTTTTTATTTGGAATACTTAGCCAAATCCTTAGAGGAGTGGGTACAAGAGCGGGTAGTTTTGGCGCTGCGCGTTGGCGCTTTGTACATTGAACCTAGTACGGCGGCGTTTTTGCTGCCTATTGATTTACCAGGGTTAGATACCTTGACTGTAGAAATTAGACGGCAAGATCTAGAATCGATTAGTTTGAGTGTTTGCGATTCTGAGTATATCGAAGTCAGTATTAAAGGTACGTGGGTAAGCTCAAATGCTGACAGTACGGAGGGTGTGTTTGTCACCGCGATGTCTCACTCCATTGAGTTCTTTTTGCTGAAATTGTGGCAGGATTCTCAAGCTAGTGCTTCAGTTTTGAGCGAATAGGAACTAAATGCCCGACTGTGGAGGCGCAATAGTTAACTACCGCGCCTTTTTTGACAATACGCGATCGCGCATTGAGGGGTGCAATGTAGCATTTTTTAAAATCCTTGCCCTTACTCCCTTGACAATTTTGTAGTAAAATTGTAGTTTAAATGTAGCACAAACCAAAAAACTTAAGCATCGGAACTGCGATCGCATTTTTATCAGTTTTTTTATTTAAGTGGTTTCATGAGCGCATTTAAAGTAGAAGTAGTTAAAATTAATAGCATCAATCCTTATCCCGATGCTGACCGCTTAGATGTTGTCACAATTGTTGGCATGGGTTATCAGGTAATTAGTGCTAAAGGAAACTTTAAAGTTGGCAATCTGGCTTTTTATTTTCCTATTGATAGCGTTATTCCCGATAACTTTTTAGATAAATTTGGGATTCGTGCCTACTATAGAACCCATTTGACATCTTTTACTAGGATGAATTAAGGTTATAGTGGCTCTCTAGTATAATGATCATGCCATACTCCAGCGACTTAACCGACTCAGAATGGGAAGTGCTTGAACCGTTACTGGTAGAGATATTACCGCAGAAGAAGCGGACTATCCCCTCGAACTGGACGAAACGAAACATGATCAATGGCATCAACTATCAATTGTTCAATGGCGCTCATCTGGGAAGACTTGCCGAAAGACCTGCCCCCTGACTCCACAGTTTACTGGCACTTGCGTGCAGTGACCAGAAGCGGGAGCCATTGAACAATTGAGGAGCGTCTTGCATGGTCAAGTACGTGAACAAGTAAAAAAAAAGTCCAATGGACAACGTTGATGATTGTAGATTCGCAAGCGGTGAAAAATAATTGCAATGCAAGTGTGGAGTCCAAAGGCTTTTGCCATGACAAATGTGTCAATGGAATCAAACGTCATCTAGCGGTTGATACACTGAGCTTCCCGTTTTTTACCCACTGCACCGAAGCTAATGTGTCTGATGACCAGGGCTTAATTGAAATGTTGAGCCGTAACATTGATTACTTTCGTGCCAAGCCCGTTAACATTGCTACAGTTACCATTCTATAAGGGCAACGGCTATCACCCAGATAAGATTACCTTAGCCTTGCAATTCCTCTATCCCCAGTCCTCACTAAAATCCGTTTTCAACTGGCACAAAAGCCCACAAAAGCCCAAAAAGCCGCACAAGGGAGAAATGGTTTTGTGGTAGTGGCAACAAGGGTGGGTAATTGAGCGGTCTAATGCTTGGATGGAACGTTGTAAGAGTCTAGTCAAAAATTTCGAGCGCACTCTAAACCATTCCACCGCAAAGCTCAATTTGTGTTTCATCAGGCTGATGCTCAAAAGATTGGCTCACAATTAAATGTCAAATGGGTTCTATAGAGTATCTAATAGAATTTTTCCGTATAATATCTTGATTAAGAATATTTAACGGAGTTTTTCTGTATATCTGCGTAGTAAAATGCTCAAGTTGACCATGATTAGCGTAATTTGAGCATTAAAATAAAGGCTACAAAGTTTTTAATCGCTCTTTTGCGATTCTGCGATCGCTCGTCCAGTATATCCGGGCAGTTTTCTCCAGATTGGCGCAGTAGCTTTAGCCATTGTAGGCAGTGGATCTAGTTGTACTGCCCACCATAGGCTGGATAACGCTGCTCGTTTTTGACCCAATTTATAGGACATCCGCGCGTGTTCGTACACAAAGTTGGCAAACATTTTTGGATGGGCTTTGAACAGAGATTCATGCTTACGCACAAGGCGGTAAAAGCTCTCTTGGCGGAGGACTGGATTGCTTGACACTCTCACACCTTCATGAGCGTAGAGTTGATAGGTGACGAGAGGTAAACCTAGGAGCGAGCAGACTGGATTGAGCCGCAGGAAGAGTTCAGAGTGAACGCGAGAGCGAAAAGTCTCGTCCCAACCGCCGATTTGAAGGATAACCTCGCGCTCAACAATTAAGGTTTGCTTTGTATTATATGAACAGCCAAGCTCAAGATCTTCCAAAGAGAAGTGAGCGCCGCGTGGTCGAGATGGAGGTGGCAAGCGCGTGTCTATAACCTGACCTTGATTCACCACCTCAATACCCGAAATCACTGCTACAGGCACTGGTAGTGTTGCCTGAGCGAGGGCATCAAGGGACGCGGCAGCCATCTGAGGTAGGAGGCGATCGTCGTCGTCAAGATACGTAACCCAACGACCTCGTGCTGCTTCAGTACCGACGTTACGAGCGCCAGCGCCGCCACGAGACTCTGACAGGCGGATTATTCGTAGTTGGGGAGCGGTAGGCAATTCGATAGGCTGTGTGGAGGCATCGTCAACAACAATAACCTCAAAATCGTCTACTGTTTGTTCAAGCGCACTTTTGACGGCACAAGATAGTAAATGAGGGCGATCGCGTGTTGGGATAATTATGCTAAGTAGAGGGTTGCTCATTTGTGATGGGGAGGGAAGCTTCTTTGCTTATAACTTTCCAGGTGCAGGGTTGATAAAACAAACATCGGCTTGTATCTTATCCTGGCTTCACCGTAAATCTAAAAGACTGATATTTATCAAATAAACGTATACCCTATCTAATTTGGATCTTGGCGTTATATATACCAGGGACTAAGCCGCAGTAAGCATATGCGTTTGAAATTCGACTACGCCTGGAAATACCTCTAAGTATTGATTGTTAACCGCAGAAGTCATAGATAAAATGCGATCGCCTCCTGTTGAGATCCCGGAAATATAGATACCTAAATTGACATTATTACTATACTTTCGAGCTTTGCATTCTAAGCAAAAATAACCTGGCTCACCAGACTTGACGGATTCAATTATATTCCCTTGCTCATCTTTAAAATATATAGAAGTAATATCTATTCCTAAGCTCTCTGCTTCTGACTTTTCTTACGGCATCAAAGCCCCATTACTTTCTTGTGTACCACTTAAAGACAGGTCTTTTTCATATTTTCTAATTACTGCCTCTGTCTCACCTGCAAAGTTCAATTGACCTTATTTGAGATAAATTGCTGAGTTACAAGCATTTAATATATTGTAGGGGTTATGAGAGACAAGTTTAAATGCAGTCCCATTTTCCTATAGCTTTGCCAGCTTGTCGTGGCACTTCATTTTAAACTTTACATCTCCTACAGCCAGAACTTCATCTATGAGTAAAATGTTTGGTTCTACATGGATTGCACAGGCAAAACCTAGTCGCGCTGACATTCCAAAACTATAAGTTTGAACAGGTGAATCAATAGCTTCATGAATTTCGGCAAAATCTACTACCTGACTTCATTCTTGGATACTAACAGGGGACTAAGCGATCGCGGTAACCCTAATCTTAGCCAGTTAGCCACATATTGTCAATCGGGATAAGCGGTTATCAAAGCCGTGTTTGTAAAGTTAATAGTCAGTTTCCTATCAACACATTTCCTAGAGATATTCAGAGTTTTACAGATACCGTACAGCAAGCAACTTTACAGCAAGATCATTTAGCTATTTTAATACAAGGCGACCAAGGTACGGGTAAAACTGCTTGCGTCCAAGCAGTAGCTGAAGAAATCTTAATGCCTTTAGGATATGTAATTTTTATATTAGACCATGACGCGGTAGAAAACTTTGTCCCGCCTAGTTATTTAGAGCGAATTTTTCTAATCATTAATGAGGCGGATAATCTAGCCCAAAATCGAGCAAATATAGCGGCTCTATCTAATAACAAAACTGAGCATATTTTGAGTTTACTTGATGGTACTTTGTATCAAAGTGTGATTGATGCAGGTATTCAAGCACAGCAAAAATTGGTTGTGTTGATGACTTGTAATACTACGGAAAGACTAGATTCAGCGATGTTACGCAAAGGTAGAGTAGATTTAATTTATGAGTTTACTCAGCGTTTTGTTTGATTCACTATTTGCTTAAGGAAAAACTTTAGACAAATCAAGAATTGTAGGTGAAAAAGGTAAATCAACTACAGCATTAGGTAAGTAGACTTGTTTTTTGGCATATTCAAAGCTACCTTGAATTTGATAAGGTTGACTGTAAGCTTCCAAACAGTTAGCTACTAGATTAAACAGCCAATAGTTATCAATTTCTGACTCGGCATATAAAGATAATTTAACTTCACGGTCGTATTTTAAAGTAGAATCCGACACCTCGATTACTAATAAAATATCGGCAATGCTAGGATGACTATTTAAATAGCGATCGCACCGATTGCGAACTATAACTAAATCAGGTTCAGGTTCGCTGTCATCACCTAAAATAATTGGTTCTTGGTTACGAATAGTTGCTTGTCCTTGCAAAAGAGTAAATAATTCTCCAAATAACAGCGTATTGCAAACAGAATGAGGCGTACCTTTTGCTAACCTTTGGATAATTTGCCCGTTAATTAGCTCAATTCGCTCGTTTTCTTGGAAAAATCCTAACTCAATTAAACGGTGATATTCTGCTAAAGAAAAACGTTTTGGAGTAACTGTAGTCATGAGTGAGACCAATTAGTTCAGTTAAACAAGTAAATACAATCTAGCATTTATGAATAGTTCTAAGTTTGTAAATATCTCACCAAATATCTACGCCATCAAAGCGATCGCTTAGGGATTGATACTGGCAACAATTTAATTACTTGTGCGAAGGAGTTAGTTTAAAGATGAATTATATTTCCCGATTAGATGATATTGATAAAGCTTTTTCTAGCTTTACAAGACCCTTAATAATAAATGTTACAGATACAAACCTTAGTAACTATGTCACCTGAGGGGGTGACAAGCACTCCAAAAACCTTATCACGTATAGACTTGACCGAATGATGGTAGAAAAAGATAGGTCAAATTTTGTCAACAAGACCTATCAGTTGAAAATGATACTTCCATTCTAC
>JAABUN010001032.1_pt1 | contig 66368 bp, 56 predicted proteins | sample 5559311 | NCBI WGS metagenome assembly JAABUN01 (sample SAMN10711877, study PRJNA513370) | rock metagenome | isolation source: Antarctica rocks | place: Antarctica: Victoria Land, Siegfried Peak sud
CGGTGATGTCAGAAGGGGTGTCGAGCCACTCTTTGTATCTCTCAAACGCCTTGTGGGGAGGCGCCGAAACGATATCAATGATCACCGGCTCATCTGAGCTTCCTGCCGCGTCAGCAGCTTCAAGAGCTTCTTCTCTGTTGGCCACTCGCGGATTTAGTAGAACACTCTGCTTTTCTCCAATTGCGTACTCATGTCCAAACAGATGTACGGACGTTTGCTCAACAACTGTGATAATTCCCTCCGGCAAGGAATCTATGCGGTCAATCGCATTCCTTACACCTTCCGCTCCAAACGTCAGGCTTCCCTTATGCCAAGTGGACTCTAACGTTCCATTCCTCAGTAAAGACCGAAGCAATCCTATACTTACTGCGTCTTCGTTTGACACTTCTTGATCCGGAATAGCAAGAGGTCGATTGAATTTTGATTGTATATCTACCATATCGTGGAAAAACAGCAGATCTTCTGGGCCATAAACGTCGCCACTTGACTTTTTCTTCGGCGATTTGATTACAGTCATCATAAGATCCAAGGAAAACACCTCTACCTCGCACTTGCCCGCAAAAACATTGACCATCTTTGCAAAATCCAAGTGTGCCGCAGGCGGCTTTTGCCCACCTCGAAGGGACATGCTCATGTCAACCTTGCGGCTACGACAGTCTACTATGATCCTTTCGATGTAATGAATAGGCTGCATTTCATTTGAGAGCTCTATCCTTTCCGTGCCAGCTTTCACAACGCGCATCTCTACATACGGAAAGGTTTCCTCTGACCCTTCATCGTTTTGAACCACAATTCTCACTGGTATCGGTCGCCTATCTAAAATGGAACCAACCTCGATTGTATACTCTTCTTGCTCATCAAATCCTGTTATACCCTTCAGGGTATCTAGTATATCTTCGGGAAGACTCAGTTGGACGTCCCTACTTGAAAAGCGCGCTGTGTCTCCAGTTCGGAGAGAGGCCTGCCATGTCTCCCAAACTTGGCTACCGGCTGGAAAGACGATTCGTCCGTGTTCTGTATTAGTTTCATCCAGTCCCCCCTCCGCCGACTGACCTCCCCGTTCCTTGAGGACAGCGTGCTGATATATCCGCCGCTGTCCGTCTGCATCGGTCTCAATACCAACGTGAAGATCAATTGATGGATCGGTAATTGTGGCATCAAGCTGCATGACAAGTCGCTCCAATGCGTCTCTTGGGCTTACAGGGAGATGCTTCTCAACAAGAACCCAAATTTGATCCATGTCAAGAAACCGAACTGATCTCTTATATAATGAATCGACTTGAACCATGATGCGTTCACGAAGATCAAGTTTCATCTCTCTATTGTTGATTACCCAAACATTCTGCACATCTTGTAACGACTGATCAACTGGATCATTGTAGGAACGCCTGAACGCTTCGTTGATTTGTGTGCCTACTTCGGAATGATTACTCCTCGTAAGCTTGGCCGCCTTCGCTACGATGGCAAGGTTCTTCCGCTTGCCAAGTTCGTCTGATTTCCACGCTACTATGTCCTTGCCGAATTCATTGTTCCCATGAGTGTCTTTAACATCACAGAACTCCATGGCGACTAAGAGTGGAATAATGACCTCTCGTCTCAACCGATCTTCGGTCAAATTAGCTATTGCGCTGTAGTTGAATGCAACCATTCCATACTTCTCTCTATTGCCCTGCCGTCTGGCCCAGCACCGTCAGGGCACCGCTCCACTGGTCGGCGAGGTCGATGATCGGGGAGGAGAACAGGCCGAGCAGCAATGTCGCGATCGCCAGGACTCCGATGCCACCGGACAGGAGGCGGGTCGGGAGGGCGAGCGGCTTGCCGTCGGGCTGGTTGAAGTACATCACCGCGACGATCCGCAGGTAGAAGAAGGCGCTTACCGCCGAGGCGACGACGATGGTGACCGCCAGCCAGAGCATATCGGCGTCGATCGCGGCGACGATGACGTAGTACTTGGCGTAGAAACCCAGCAGCGGCGGGACGCCCATCAGCGAGGCCATGAACAGCGTCATCGCGACGGCGATCAGCGGCCGGGTCGAGGCCAGCCCGTTGAAGTCCTCCAGCATCATCCCCATGCCGCGCTGCTGGAGATACGTTACGACCGCGAACGCGCCAATGTTCATGAACGTGTAGGCGAGGATGTAGAACAGCAGCGACGAGATGCTCGGGTCGTCGATTGAGCCGCCCGACGTGTACGCGGCCAGCCCAACCATGATGTAGCCCGTGTGGGCGATCGAGGAGTAAGCCAGCATCCGCTTGACGTTGCGCTGCGTGATCGCGACAACGTTCCCGAAGACCATCGTGATCACGGCCAGTACGGCCCAGATCGTCGTCCACTGGTCGCTCAGCGGCTCCAGCGCCTGGACGAACAGCCGGATCGCCGCCGCGAACGCCGCCGCCTTCGGGACGACCGACATGTAGGCCGTCACCGGAGTTGGAGCGCCGTCGTAGGCGTCCGGTGTCCAGAAGTGGAAGGGAACGGCCGCCATCTTGAAGCCGATCCCGACGACCAGCAGCAGCAGACCAAGCAGCAGAGCCGGGTCGGGGAAGCCATCCCCGGCGTTGTTGGCGGCGAGGTGGGCGGCGATCCGGTCGAGGTCCATCGAGCCGGTGACGCCGTAGATCCAGGTGAGGCCGTAGAGCAGGATTGCCGACGCGAACAGCCCCAGCAGGAAGTACTTCATCGCGCCTTCGACCGACGTCAGGCGGCGCTTGGCGAAGGCGGTCAGGACGTAGGTGGCGAGGGCGCTGAGCTCGATCCCGATGTAGAGGACGATCAGGTTACCGGCCGCGGCGACGAGCATCGCGCCGAACACGGAGAAGCCGATCAGGACGTAGAACTCGCCGGCCGGCATCTTGTTCGCGACCCGGAGTTTGCCGTCACTCCCAAGCTGCTGCTCGCCATTCTGGAGGTAGCTGGCTGAGATGACGACCGTGGCGACGGCCGCGATCAGGATGATCAGCGACAGGAAGACGGTCAGCCCATCGGCCCGGAAGGCTCCATCGAAGGTCGAGGCGTTCTGGCCGCTCTGGGTGATCAGCGCGAAGGCGGCGCCGATGTAGCCGACCAGCGAGATCCCGGTCAGGATAGCGAAGTGATGCGCCTTCGGGAGGAACGCGTCGGCGAACAGCAGCACGACCGTCATGACGAAGACGATCAGCTGGGGCCAGGCCAGCGTCAGATCGGGTGCGGTCAGATCGAGATTCAGGCCCATTCGCCACTCCTTGCGCCGCGTTCGCACCGATCGTGATCGGGCCGGTCAGGTGTCAGTCGGTACCGTGTGAGGTGCGTCGATTCGGCCATTGGCTACGGCAGCGTCGCGAGGATGCGCTCCACGGCCGGGGCGAAGATATCGAAGAGCGGAGCGGGATAGACGCCGACCACCAACGTCAGCACCGCCAGCGGGGCGACCAGGAGCCCCTCCTTGAGCGTGATGTCGGACCAGCGCCGCCCGATCCCGGCCAGCTTGGTCTGATCCGGGTAGACCGGTTCCCCGGTCACATCCGGACTGTCAGGCAGTTCGGCCAGCTCAGCGGGCTCGTTCATCCCGGCCAGCGTCGAAGCCTCACGGTTGGCCGGGCTGCCACCGGAGACGAGCGGCATCGCGCCGTGCACCTGCCCGACGTGGCCGCCATGGGTCGCGGCTGTCACCTCGCTGACGATTTGACGCTCCTGCGGGGTGAGCTCGCCATCGTGGGCATCCGGCGCCTGCCCCGGCGCGCGGCCAAAGAGGACTCGCTGGAACATCCAGATCATGTACCAGGCCGAGAAGATCACGACGGCGAAGGTGAACGTCGCCACCCATGGGTTGTAATCCCACGCCCCAAGCGCGACGAGGAACTCGCCGATGAAGGCCGAGAGGCCCGGAAGCCCGATGCTGGCGAACATGAATAGCGTGAAGTAGCCGGCGTAGGCAGGCATTCGGGAGGCGACGCCGCTGTAGGCCCGGATCTCCGTCGTCCCAGTCCGCTGGGCGAGGACGCCGATCAACAGGAACAGCGCGGCCGAGTTGATCCCGTGGGCGACCATCACCATGATCGAGCCCTGGAAGCCCTGGGTGTTGAAGACGAACAGGCCCAGCGTCGCGAAGCCCATGTGGCTCAGGGAGGAGAAGGCCAGCAAACGCTTCATGTCGGTCTGGACCAGCGCGACGAGGGCGCCGTAGAGAATGCCGATGATCGATAGGACGATCACCGCCGGAGCCCACCAGTCGGCCCCCTGCTCGAACAGCGGCAGATTGTACCGGAGCAGCCCGTAGACACCCATCTTGGACATGATCGCCGAGAGCATCACGACGGAGGCGGTTGGGGCGGCCTGGTAGGCGTCGGCCTGCCAGGTGTGGAACGGCCAGATCGGGACCTTGACCGCGAAGGCGATGAAGAACGCCGCGAACGCCCAGTTCTGGAAGGTGTCGCCGTACGTCCCGTTCTGGAGTTCCAGGATATTCAGCGTCCGGATGCCGGTCTCGTTGAAGTAGGCCTGATACGTCGCGACGATGCCGGCCAGCATCAGCAGCGAACTGAACAGGGTGTAGAGGAAGAACTTCAGCGACGCGTAGACCCGCCTATGGCCGCCCCAGATCCCGATCAGGAGGGCGGTCGGGATCAGCATGATCTCCCAGAAGATGTAGAAGACGAACAGGTCCAGCGAGACGAAGACGCCGAGGATGCCGGTCTCGAGCAGCAGCAGCGAGACGAAGTACTCGCGGTGCCGGGTCGCGACGGTGTCCCACGACCAGCCGATGGCGAGCAGCGAGACCGCGGTCGTCATCAGGACGAGGATCAGCGCGATCCCGTCGATCCCGAGAGCGTAGCTGGCCCCGAGCGACGGCAGCCACTCGATCGTCTCGCGAAACTGGAACTCGGCGTTGCGGTCGAAACCGATCAGCAGGAAGAGCGAGGCGACGAGTGTCACCGTCGCGGTGGAAATCGCGACCAGGCGGGTCTGGTCCGGGCGCAGGTTGGGCAGGAAGAAGATCAGCAGCGCGCCGATCGTCGGCGCGAACACGATCAGACTGAGGAGTGGAAAGCTGTCCATGTCTCGACTATCCCCGCGCTGCTACCGGAAGAGGCTGCTGAAGGCGGTCAGGTAGACACCGACCAGGACGACCATCCCCAGCGCGATCGCGAGGGCGTAGTTGGCGACGAGCCCGGTCTGGACCTGCCGCAGGCGCTGGCTGACCGCGCCGAGCCCGGTCGCGACCCCGTTGACCAGGGCGTCGATGATGTCGATGTCGACCACCCGCCAGAGGAACGTCGCCGTTGATCGGAGCGGCCGGACGATGAGCTCGTCGTAGAGCTCGTCGAAGTACCACTTGTTGTAGAGGAAGGTGTAGACGCCGCGGAAACGGTTGGCGACGGCGGTCGGGTCGATCGCGCCGCGGAAGTAGACGAGCCAGGCCAGGAATAGTCCACCGACCGCGGCGATGGTCGAGATCACGCCGAACGTGATCGTCTGGGCCGTGGATGGGTGGTGTGGCAGATAGGCGCCGTCGCTGTGGCCAGTGCCGGCGTCGTTGGCGGCGGTGGTCGCCTCGCCGGCCGGGGCCGGGTTACCCTCCTGCGCGACGACGTAGGTCGCTGCCTCGGTCTCCGTCGCTGGCGCCTCCTCATCGTAGAAGACGGGCTCGACGAAACGGTGGTAGATGCCGTTCTCCGGCGGAACGCCGATGAACCCAATCAGGACGGTGGGGATCGCCAGCGCGACCAGAGGGAGCGTCATGATCTTCGGGGACTCATGCGGGTGGACGACTGCCGGGTCGAACCGCTCCTTGCCGTGGAAGACGACGAAGACCAGCCGGAACATGTAGAGCGCCGTCAGGAACGCCGAGACGATCGCGACGATGCTGACGATCTGGCCGATCGGCTGGTAGTCGCCGATCCAGGCGCCAAGGATGATCTCGTCCTTGGACCAGTAGCCGGCCAGCGGAATGATGCCGGCGTTGGCCAGCGCCGCCGCCAGGAACGTCCAGTACGTCGTCGGCATGTATTTCTTCAGGCCACCCATCTCGCGGATGTCCTGCTGGTCGTGCATCCCGTGGATGACCGAGCCGGCCCCGAGGAAGAGGAGGCCCTTGAAGAAGGCGTGGGTGACGAGGTGGAAGATCGCCGCCATCCAGGCCCCCGTCCCGAGGGCAAGCGTCATGTAGCCGAGCTGGCTCAGCGTGGAGTAGGCGACGACCCGTTTGATGTCGTTCTGGGTCAGGGCGATCGTCGCGGCCATGAAGGCGGTGAAGGCGCCGATGCTGGCGACGATCAGCATCGCGGTCTCGGAGGCGAGGAAGATCGACTGCGACCGGGCGACGAGGTAGATCCCGGCCGTGACCATCGTCGCGGCGTGGATCAGGGCCGACACCGGCGTCGGACCCTCCATCGCGTCCGGCAGCCAGGTGTGGAGTGGGAACTGGGCGCTCTTGCCCATCGCCCCGAGGAACAGCAGCAGCGCGATCACGGTGATCGTGGTTGAGCCGACCTCGCCGACCCGCTCGAAGACACCAGTCTCCCCGAAGAAGTTGACGGTGCCGAAGGTCCAGAAGACGAACATGATCCCGAGGCCGAAGCCGAGGTCGCCGACCCGGTTGACGATGAACGCCTTCTTGGCGGCGTTGTTGGCGGAGCGGCGGCGGAAGTAGTAGCTGATCAGCAGATAGGAGCAGAGACCGACGGCTTCCCAGAACACGTACATGACGAGGAAGTTGTCGGCGAGGACGAGCATCAGCATCGAGAAGACGAACAGCGGCAGGTACGCAAAGAACCGGTAGAGCCCCGGGTCGCCCTTCATGTAGCCGATCGAGTAGATGTGAACCAGCAGTCCGACCGTCGAGACGACCAGCAGCATGACCGCCGTGAGCTGGTCAGCGTAGAGGTTGACCCGGACGTCGAAGTCGCCGGACGGGATCCAGCGGAACAACGTCTGGCGGATCGGCTCCGGGGTTCGGTAGATGTCGACCGCGACCACGATCGAGACCAGCCAGCTGACCGCGACCGCGGCGGTTGAGAGGATCGCCGAGCGGTCCCCGAGCACCGTCCGCCCGAACAGCAGGACGATCGCTGACGCGGCGAGCGGAAGCAGCGGGATGAGGAACAGCAGGTCGGCCATCGGGTCGCTTTCCTTGTCGGTCGGCCGGGTCGGTCGGCAGCGAGACCGTGCTCACAAACGGACGGAGTGTAGCCGAGACGGGCGGACTCCGTGACGGATTTCACGGGACGGATCGCGGCGGGCGCGGATCGGGCCGGCGCGGTCGGCGTCCGGCCCGGTTCCCTAGTTGCGCAGCGTGCTGACCTCGTCGACGTTGATCGTGTGCGCCCGGCGGCTGAGCGCGATGATGATCGCCAGGCCGACGACCGCCTCCGCCGCCGCAACCGCGATGATGAACAGCGCGAACGCCTGCCCGTCGATGCTGTTCAGGTTCCAGGCGAATGCGACCAGCGAGAGGTTGACCGCGTTCGTCATCAGCTCCACGCACATGAAGATGATGATCAGGTTCCGGCGGACCAGCACTCCCATCATGCCGATGATGAAGAGGATGGCGCTCAGGAACAGGAAGTGGTTGAGTCCGACGTCGAGCATGGTCGTTCCTCTCTACCGGTTGACCAGGGGTCGGCTCGCCGTGTCTGCATCGGCGTTCCCCACCTCGGTGTAGGCATCCGGATCGCGAACCATGATGATCTGACGCTCGCCATCGATCGGCTTGAGCTCGCCGGGCTTCGCGGCCGCGATCGGCGACTCGCCCCGGACCGCCGGCAGGGCCAGCGGAATGCCGTCCGTCCCGACCGGGTGACCGAGGTTAATCGTACCGGTGCCGCGCGCGAGGTTGATCCCGCGGCGCCGCTCCGGCAGCGCGAGGACGATCGCGCCGATCACCGCGACTGTCAGGACCAGCGAGACGGTGATGAAGGCCAGCAGGTTGTCGTCATACAGCACCCGGCCCAGCGCCTGGGTGTTGCCTCCGACCGCCGCGACGTTGGCCGGTGTCGCGTCTCCGGTCGCGCCCTGGATCGATCGGGCCGTGATCGCCGCTCCGATCTCCAGCAGCAGAATGAGCCCGAGGATCAACCCGGCGATCCGCTGGATCGGCTGGCCCGTGTGGAAGTCCGGTAACTGCTCTTCATCCACGAGCATCAGGACGAACAGCACGAGGACGAGGATCGCGCCGGTGTAGACGATCACCTGAACGACGGCGAGGAACTCGGCCCCCAGCATCACGAACGTCGCCGCGATGTTGATGAAGCAGATGATCAGGAACACCGCCGAGTGGAGCGCACTCGTGGCGATGACCACGCCGGCGGCCGACAGCACGCAGACAGTGGCAATCAGATAGAACGCGACGGTTGACCAGTCCATGCCGTGAAAGCCCTCCCGGCTCTAGTCGCCAGCCTGCGCCGACGGTTGGGCCCGGTTGGCCCGGTCAGTGAAGGACGTGATGACGAGGAAGCCGGCCAGCACGACGGCGGCCACGATCCAGACCCAGGACGGAACGGTGATCTCGTCGTTGGCGATCAGGCGGACGAAAGCCGTGAAGAGGATGTTGAGCAGCGCGATCGGCAGCAGGACTTTCCAGGCGATTCCCATGAGCTGATCGAACCGGAAGCGCGGCAGCGTCGCCCGGAGCCAGACATAGAAGAAGAGGAACAGAACCGTCTTGGCGAGCAGGTAGAGCACGCCGAGGCCCCAGATATCCGAGGCGAAGGGGCCGTCCGTCCCACCGAGGAACAGGGTGCTGGCGAAGAGTGAGATGACGATCATGTTGATGTACTCGCCGAGGAAGTACATGGCGAAGCGGAAGGCCGAGTACTCGGTGTGGAAGCCCGCGACGAGCTCAGACTCCGCTTCCGGCAGGTCGAACGGGGCCCGGTTGGTCTCGGCCACGGCGGCGATGACGTAGACGACGAAAGCGATCGGCTGCGAGAGGATGTACCAGTTCGGCAGGGAGACCGAGAGACCGAACAGATTGAAGACCAGGTCATCCTGCTGGGCTACGAGGATCTCGCGGAGGCTCAGGCTGCCAGACAGCATGAAGATGCCGACGAGCGAGAGACCGAGGACGAGTTCATAGGAGACGACCTGCGCCGCGGCCCGGAGTCCGCCGAGCAGCGAGAACCGGTTGGCGGAGGCGAAGGCGCCGAGGATGATCCCGTAGACCCCGATCGAACCAAGCGCGAGGATGACCAGGGCCCCGACGTTGACGTCGGCCGCGAACAGGTTGAGCTCAAAGCCGAAGATGCTGATCGCCCCGCCGAAGGGGATCACCGAGACGCCGACGATGGCGGTCACGAAGATGATCAGCGGCGCGAACATGAAGACGAGGCGGTCGGCGGCGGCCGGGATCAGGTCCTCCTTGCCGAGCAGCTTGACGGCGTCGGCGAGCGGCTGCATCAGCCCGAACGGGCCGGTCCGGGTCGGTCCGAGGCGGTCCTGGAACCGGGCGAGAACCTTGCGCTCGAACCAGGTCACGTAGGCCATGCCCGTCAGCGTGACGAGCATGAGGATGCCGCCGACGATGAGGGCGACCCAGAGCGGGTTGTCGACCAAGATGATCCCCTAACGCTTGCGATGCACCCTGCACCTGACGCTGCCGGTGGTGGGACGCCGCCGACCCGATGGAAGGTGTTTGGATGGAACGAGACGGACAGTCCATCGGCCGGAGCAACGCGGACCGTGTTCGGATCACCGTGACTGGCGGACTCGCGAACGACCAGTTCGGGGTGAGTCCGTGAACTTCGTCACAATGATACCCACCGATCGCCCGAAAGAAAAACCAGCCTCACCCGGATGAACCTTACACGGACCCGGGGCGACTCACGTACTTCGCCAGGTGACGCTCGAGCGGAGTCACAACGGGACCACCCATTGGCCCCTCGTCCGCCAGGATCGCGTCGTAGGCGGGATCACGCTGTTGAAGATAGTCCGTCGACAACAGGCGGGCCATCAGATCGGGCGCGATCCACTCGCGGTCGTCATTGGGCAGCGAGGTCTGCCAGAACAACGCCGAGGCGGTGGCACGCAGCCCGGAGTGCGGGAGAACGATGTCGGTGTTCTCGCCATAGTGATTGGGGCGCGCGCCGGTTGGTTCGCCGACGAACAACGTCCGGGTACGTTGCTCCAGGTCGATGGCCAGGTTCATCGCGGCCGAGAACGTTCCGCGACCGATGATAACGAACAGATGGCCCCAGCGGTTCACTAAATCGCTCCGGATCAGCCCATCGACCAACGGCCAGTTCAGGGCCATGTCACCGCCATGATTGCGGCGGATGTCGAGGATGAACCGTTCGACCCCTTCGCTCGCCACCACGTCGAACGCCCGTCCGAAGAACGCCGCCAGTGGTTCGTCGACATGGTCCCGAACCGTGTTGTAGGCCATGTACAACGTGCGGGTCTCCGGCAGGTATTCGAACCAGTTCTCATCTGGGCGCCGCAGCCACAACGGATCGGCTATCCCCGACCGGAACCGGGCATCGATCAGATCCTGGTCGCGACAGTGACTCGTCGGCAGATCGAGCGCCAGCCGCTCACCGTTCTGGCACGCGACCGTCCAGATTGCGCGGTCGGTCGTGGGAATCAGACCGAGCGCGTGCAGGACTTCGGGGATCGCCAGCAGATCCGGAGCCTGGCTCCAGACGCCCATCTCGTTGTCGCGGCTGATCAATGGGCGGACGAGATCCCAGGCCTCCAGGATCGGTACGTCGCCGATCGCCATCACTCGGGCGCCAGCGGCCACCATGTGTTCCGGCGTAGCAGCCCGAACGAACAGCCCGTCAGCGAACCGGTAGAGCTGGATCGGGAATCTGGCAAAGTCAGGGACGTCAGTCAGGCGAAGGACCGTGTGACCGTCGCCGATCATCGCCAGCAACCGGGCAAACTCGACCACGACTGCATGGCCTGGCAATGATGGCAGGTGTCCCCGCACCGACCGGACGGCCAACCGAAACCGGTCGCTGCTGATGGCATGATGGAGATCCCGGTGCTCGTGCTGGACCGCATCGACCAGCACGTCCAGATCCTCGCGCCACTGACCGGCTGTCAGGTTACGCCACATGGGATGCCCCCTTCCGCGCGGCAGGACTGCCCGCGCGCCGGCCGGTCCTGTCGCTGGCCAAGGCAGATCGAACGAGAACGTCAGTGCGCAAGGACGCGCGGGCTCGGACCGCGATCGAGGCTGCGGCGTGCCGACCGGAGTTAGTGCGGGTGTATTCGCCCGACGACCACCCGATCGAACTGGTCTTTGCCGCGCTCGAGGGACATCTCGGTGGGGCAAAGACCTGGACGGCGGAGGCCGTCATCGACGCGATCGGTGTCGGGCTCGACCAGGCGACACTGGATCAGGTGCGGAACTGCTACCGCCATTGCGGCTACGGCACGACCGCATCAGGACAACCTCTACGCCCGTGACTCCAGGGCCGGTCCTCTCACTGAGATCGTGCCGCGATTCGTTGGTCGTCAGGCTGTCCCACGTGGATCGCTCTGGGTACTGGACCACACAGGCGGGGCCTGTTCCAGTCGAAAAGGTACCGGCCCCGGCCGTCTCGCGCGCGGCGAGACGGCCGGGGCCGGTCAGCAAAAGTTCTCCGAGCGAACACTCTGGACCACCTGTCAGGTCCGGAGAAGACTACGCGCCCGGAGTTGCGTCCGGAGTTGCGTCCGGAGTCCCGTATGACGTCGCGGCCGGAGTCGCGCCACCACTGTTCGGGAGTTCCACCAGGTGAACCATGACGGTCGTGGTGTTGTCACCGTTATCAGTCAGGATGGCGGAACCGGCGAACTGGGTATCCGGGAACTCGGGGACCGGGACCAGGCCGACGCTGAGGACACCGTCGTGAACGAAGCCGCCGAGATCGCCACAGGCGATATAGGTACCAACCTCGTCGCCACTCAGGTGGAAGTTGACCGCGTGGTCGGCGGACATGATCTCGTCGAGCGACACGTCAAGGGTCGTCTCGGAGATGTAGTCCGTCAGAGCCGCGTCACTGCCAACGAACTCGCTGTCACTGCCTGCATCATAGTCAGCGGCGAGACCATCGACCGTGGCGTTGTTGAGCGCGTAGACGACGTCGCCGAGTTCTGCACAGGAGCCATCATGGATGTGGCCGGGACGGGGAGTCCCGGGTCCGTCGGCCGTAACATCGTCCTGAGCGCGAACGGAGCCGAGGCCCACGACCAACATCCCGAAGACGAGGACGAGCGACAGCATGGCACCGAGCCGTGTAAGACCTAACCGCTGCATTGCAAAACTCCTTCTAAGTCCGTCGCGGCGGACCCCTTCAGTCGTCGTGTCCATTCTGAACACATACGCGATCAACGCAGGCCGAAAGGTTTACCTTCGCTGAACGATCCGCCGGACAATCGTTTGCAATACCTACGCCAGCATTGTGGATGATCGCGAGATTCTCCCTGCTTCACTGATATCTGACAGCGGTTGCACTTCTCACTGATCTGAAGTGTCCCGCATCGCCACCCTGGAGACGCTATTACTGGTCCCGTGGCACTGACGCGAGCAGAACCAGCTGCGGCTTGCATAGGACCCCTGTGTAACCGAGTGTCAAGCGGACGGACGGGACGGCAGACTTGAGGTTCCAGCGACAAGTCAACAACGTGGCGGGCGTTTTGGCGGAGCGGATGGGCCAGTTCGGGAGGACACGGTTCCTCTGTCAGCGTCACCGTCCTGATCACGAAGACCGGCAGGTCATCGTGCTGAGTCGAACAGCCGGACAATCGATGACTTGCTTCACACTATGGAAAATGGTCTGGACGGTCAGACGATCACCGTCTCGGGCCAGGGGACTGCAGCGACCGCACCTCTGGCTCACTGGATGCAGGGCCGTTGAATCGTGGCTCCGGGATGGGCTCGTGGACTGACCCAGGCGCTGCAAACGCGATCATCGTGGCCAACCTGCGGACCGGTGCGCCACTCGGTGGACCGGTCCCCCGCGCCAGCACGGAACCAGTCACGGCTAACCCGATGGATCGCGCCGCCTTCGCTCACCCCGGCTCAGACCGGGCACTGTCCGACAGCGCCGACGCGGCAATGTGGGCCAGGCACTGACGGTGGCGGCTCGATGGCGGTTCAGCTTGCTCAGTGGTCCGACGCGATTCAGGTTCGGCTGGTTCACCTGACAGCGGTGAGTCCGGCATCATCGTCAATCTCGAATCTCGATGGTCTGATTCCCGGCGACGGATCCGGGCGCTTTGACATCGGCTGCCCTAACATCCTGCTGATGTTCATCAGCGCCACCGGTCCCCGGACCGGACTCGAAATGACTACCAGGTCCTGATGCGTCTCTGGCCCAATGGTGAACAATTCCGGGAAACGATACTGGCCGGCCCGGCGACCGCCCCGCGAATCGCGAGAGGGTTCCGAGCCGGCCAGCAAGCGAGATGAGTCGACTCCAGCTGGAATTGCTACCAGTCCGAACGGGCGGGACTACGTCGCGGGCGAAGGAGACTCTTCCGGCTCCGTCGACTCGACCGGCGCGACCGACTCTTCGACGGACGCATCAGCAGACGGCGCGACCGACTCTTCGACGGACGCATCAGCAGACGGCGCGACCGACTCTTCGACAGAGGCGTCAGCGCTCGGCGCGACGGACTCCTCGGCAGAGGCATTAGCGCTCGGCGCGACCGACGCGTCTGGAACGGTCACGACCGGGGTCGCGCCGACCGGAGCGGTCGAGCCGGTAGCGGTCGGGAGCTCGACGAGCTGCACGACCACGGTGACGGTGTCGTCGCCGTTGTCGGTCAGGATCGCGGACCCGGCGAACTGCGTGTCCGGGAACTCAGCGACCGGGACCAGGCCGACGTACAGCAGGCCATCGCGGGCGAAGCCACCGATCTCACCGCAGGCGATGTCGGTCTCGTTGTCGTCACCGCTCAGATGGAAGTTGATCGCGTAATCATCGGCGAGCAGGTCGTCGAGGGTAACGTCCTCGATCGTCGTCTCGGAGGCATAGACCGGGTTGACGTCCTCGCTGCCGGCGAAGTCGACATCGCCAGTGGACTCGTAGTCCTGATCGAGGTTGTCGATCGTAGCATTGTTCAGGGCGTAGACGACCTCACCCAACCCACCGCCAGTACAGGTGCCGGAGTGGATGTTACCCGGGCGCGGGGTGCCCGGCCCATCGACGGTCGGGTCGTCCTGCTGAGCCTGGACGACACTGAAGCCGGCGACCAGCAGGCCGAGGACGAGGGCGATAGAGAGCATGGCTCCCAGACGACGGATTCCGAATCGATGCATTGACGGCAGTCCTTCTGATGCGCGGGACGAGTGTCCCGACAAGATACGGCGGCCTTCGTAAGGCACAACCAAGCGTCGAAGTTGGTGGCTCCACCTGCGACCCTCGATCCGCAGGGTAGTGTTACACAGATCCACGGCAGCCGTTTGCCGCAAAGTGCGTAATTACCTTCCGTTGACAGTCCGGAAAGCGGTTGCTAGGCTGCGGTATCTGTCCAATGCAGGCGAACCACAGCGATCGGTCATCGGCCCCGGCACTAGCTGGGGAATATGGTGGCAGGGCGGCTCAGCGTACGAGCCAGCTGCGATCCGGTGAGCCCGGCGGACAGACGGATAAGGGCCACGTGCGTGTTCGCGGCCGACGGGTGTTGGCCGGCAGTCTGTACCGCTATCGGTGGAGGAAGCTCAATGTCCGAGAACCTGCTTGCCATGCGTGATCTGCTCACCAAACGCCTCGATCGCCGCACCCTCGTCGGTGGCACCGCCGCCGGAATGTTCGCTCTCTCCGTCGTCAACGGTCGCCTCGTGGCAGCCGGACCAGGCGGCAAGACCCTACCGGTCTCCCTCATTCAGGACGGCGGATCGACCATCCTGATCGGGACGCTCGGGGAGGCCTTCTCGCTGAACCCGTTCGCCGCCAACGAGTCCGAGAGCACCTGGCGCTCCTCGATGCTGTTCGACGAGTTCGTCCGCCCCGACCCGGCGACCTATGCCGCGACCCCTGGCCTCGCCGCCTCGTGGGAGATCGACGGGCTGACGTTCACGTTCACGATTCAGCCCAACGCGACCTTCTCCGATGGCTCGGACGTGACGGCCGACGACGTCAAGTTCACGATCGAGGGCATCCTCACCCCCGCCACCGCCTCACAGCAGGCGAGCAAGTTCGGCGCGATCATGGGTGCCCCCGAGTTCACGGGCACAGGCACCTCGACCCCGGTCGGTACGCCAGCCGCCGGGACACCGGCCGCGATGCCATTCACTGGCTCCGCGGAGGGTGTATCTGGAATCGAGGTCATCGACCCGAAGACGCTGAAGATCACGCTGTTCCGGCCCGACGCCTCCTTCCTCTATAACCTCCGGTACGTCTTCGTCGTCCCGAAGGCTCAGCTCGAGGGCCAGCCGCTGGACCAGACCTCGACGGCGCCGTTCTTCGCCAACCCGATCGGGGCCGGGCCGTACGTGTTCCAGAGCTGGGAGGTCGGGGCCGACTTCGTCGCTACCGCCAATCCCAACTTCTGGGAGACCGGCAAGCCGAGCATCCAGTCCTTTACCCATCGGGCGATCACCGACTCCTCGACACTGGCCAACGCCCTCCAGACGGGCGAGATCGACGGCTCCCTCTACGCCGCCCCAACCCTGACCGAGCAGCTCGAGGCGACCGGCACGCTCCAGATCGTCGTGCCGCCGTTCAACTCCCCCAACGGGACCGTCTTCAACTGCCGAGTCGCTCCGTTCGACAACGCCGATGTCCGACGCGCCTTCGCGATGGCGGTCAATGTCGACGCCTATGTCGCCGACTCGCTACTGGGCCTTGGGGAGGCCGGGCTTGGACCAATCGCGCCAGCCTCCTGGGCCTACGACACGACGCTGACCCCGATCCCCTACGATCCGGCGGGAGCTAAGGCGATCTTCGATGCCAATGGGATCACAGGCCAGACGTTCGAGATCATCACCAACTCGGGCAACATCCTCCGCGAGGACTGGTGCATTCGCTTCCAGGCCGACCTCGCTGAGGTTGGCGTGAACATCAACTTTGCGCCGATCGAGTACGCCACGGTCGTCGAGCGCCTGACCGTCACCTTCGACTTCCAGATGGAGGGTGGCGACTTCGCCGGTGTCACGCCAGACCCGAACGACCTGTTCGATCAGTTCCACAGCACCGGCGCGGCCAACTCAACCGGGTATAGTTCCCCGGAACTGGACGCCCTGCTGGAGGAGGCTCGCCAGATCCTCGACCAGGAGCAGAGCAAGCCGGTCTGGTCCCAGGTCCAGCAGATCCTCATGCGGGACGTCCCGATGCACTGGGCCTGGTATCGCCCGTTCATCTACGTCGTCAGCAACGAGTACACCGGCTTCACCCTCAGCAACCTCGACGGCGGCATCTTCCGGACGCTGCCGAACATGACGATGACCACGCCGGCCGCGTCGGTCTAAGCTCGACCGCAGGGGATCGGCAGTGTCGCCGATCCCCTCGCTATCTCACCTGTCCGTGACGTGATGAGGTTCCGCCCATGAACGGTGACACTGGCGCTTACCTGATCCGCCGCGTCCTGCTGGTCATCCCACTGCTGATTGGCCTGAGCATCCTGATGTTCGGGATGCTCCACGCCGCTCCCGGCGACCCAGTTCTGGCGATGCTCGGTCCGCAGGCCGCAGCCCGGCCGGAAGTGCTGGAGCAGGCCCGAGCCAACTTCGGGCTAGACCAACCGCTGCCCATCCAGTACCTGAACTGGCTCTGGGACACGGTCCGGGGCGACCTCGGCCGCTCCTACAGTTTCAACAACCAGCCGGTGCTGGACCTGATTACCAACCGGATGTGGGGCACGATCCAGCTTCAGGGCATCTCGCTGTTCATCGCCCTCTCCCTCGCCATCCCGATCGGGATCCTATCAGCCACCCGCCAGTACACCCTTCCCGATCACCTGGTCACGGTCGGCTCGTTCATCGGACTGGCGGTGCCGAACTTCTGGCTGGCGCTGCTGCTCCAGGTCTGGATCGGCGTACAACTGGGCTGGCTCCCGGTGTTGAGCTCGAACCAGGCCAGTACCGACTTCCCCGAACGGCTCAGGTACTTCATCCTGCCGGTGCTCGTTCTGGCCCTGCCGAGCATCGCCTACTTCGCCCGCTTCATGCGATCGGCGATGCTGGAAGTCATCAATCAAGATTATGTCACGGTCGCCCGGGCCAAAGGTCTCGGACCACGACCAGTCCTCTACCGCCACGCGCTGCGCAACGCGCTGATCCCGATGATCACCGTGATCGGCCTGCAACTCCCGCAGATTCTAAGCGGGGCGGTCATCATCGAGCAGATCTTCGCCTGGCCCGGGCTGGGCGACCTCGCCTTCCAGGCAATCGGCCGGCGCGACTATCCGGTCATCCTCGCGGTAACGCTGTTCGCGGGCGCCGCCGTCATGGTCGTCAGCGTGCTCGTCGACTTCATCTACGTCCTCGTCGACCCGCGGGTGAAGCTGACCGGCGGCTCCAGCGGCTAACCGTTCGTTGGGCTTCTGATCGGCTGGCGGAGCGGACCTCTCCCCTAGCCCCGCTCCGGGCACCGGCTCGCTCACCCGTGGACGCGGCGTCGGCTCCGCAGATGCCCGGAGAGGGAAGCAGGAGCCCTGATAGCGTTCAGGGGATTCGTCTCGAAGCCGCGGTCGCGCACCGTTCCGTCCCGCTCCCGATCGGGCCATTCGCCCGGTCCGATCTCGTCTCATCTCGTGACCCGGAGGACCCCGTGGCGCAACCGGAATCCACCCTGGCCAGAACCGCCATCTCCGCCCGGAACACTGCCGATGACGGCCCCCTCGCCCGGGCCGTTCCGGTTCGACGCTTCCAGATCATGCGCCGGCTCGCCCAGAACCGGCTGGCGATGGTCGGGCTGGTCGTGATCGTCCTGCTCTACCTGGTCGCGATCTTCGCGCCGCTGATCGCCGGGCAGGACCCGAACAAGCTCACCCCCGGTCTGCGCAACACCCCGCCCTCGGCCGAGCACTGGCTGGGGACCGACCGTAACACCCGCGACCTCTGGGCACGGGTGATCGTCGGGACCCGGATTTCGCTCGCGGTCGGGCTCGCCGCCGTCGTGATCGTCATGACGATCGGGATCACGCTCGGCGCCCTGGCGGGCTTCTTCGGCGGAATCGTGGATCAGCTGGTCATGCGGACGACCGACATCCTGCTGGCCGTCCCCCAGATCCTGCTCCTGATCACCGCAGCCGCCCTCTTCCAGCCATCGCTGCAGACAACCATCATCGTGATCGGTGTCACATCGTGGTCCGGGACGGCCCGGCTGGTCCGCGGGCAGTTCCTCGCGCTCAAGAACCAGGAGTACGTCACCGCGGCCCGCTCGATCGGGGCGCCGTCGACGCGGATCATGTTCCGCCACCTGTTCCCGAACACCCTCGCGGTGATCATCGTCCAGACGACGCTCTGGCTGTCAGCGGCGATCCTGCTGGAGGCCAGCCTGAGCTACCTCGGCCTCGGCGTGCAGCCGCCCGACCCGAGCTGGGGCAATGTCCTCCAGGACGGCCAGCGCGACCTGATCTCCGGCGCCTGGTGGCTGACGCTGTTCCCGGGTCTGGCGATCTTCATCACGGTCCTCTCGTTCAACCTCGTCGGCGACGGCCTGCGCGACGCCTTCGACCCGCGGGCCCGCAAGCGCTGACCAGTCTTGCGTCGGATTCGCCGAATGTGAGGGGCTCGAACCATTGTCCAGCCGGGAGCCGTACCTCCCTGGCTCTACTGCGGTTTTCCACTGGGATATCGAAGCGTGATCGGCGGCGCATCTCCCCTCTCCGGGCACCTGCGCCGCCGACGCCGCGTCCACGGGTGAGCGCGCCGGTGCCCGGAGCGGAGCTGCGGGAGCAGACCGTCCAATCGGGTTTGGTCACTTCACCTCAAAACCGCTGTGAAGCCGCAAAGTGTGGGTTTGCCGTGGCAGAACTACGCCGCAACAAAGAGGACGGTACGATCGCGCCGACAACCCTCGGACTATCTTGATGGTGGACCGATTCTGACGACGAATCCCCTGCTTCCGGGCGGAAGCAGGGGATTCGTGATGTCGTTTCGGTTTCGAGCGGATCCTTTAGGAGTGGATTTCGACCCGGGTGTTGATCGGTGACCACTCGTAGAGGAAGTGGGCGAGATCCGGCGGCACATTGATACAGCCATGGGACATCGGGTTCCCGAAGTTGTTGTGCCAGTAGGCGCCGTGGATGGCGTGGCCGACATTGGTGATGTACATCACGTCCGGAACGCTCGGCACATCGTAGGACTCTCCACCGATGACACCCGCCATGTCCTGCACCGGCAGCTTGGAATTGATGAAGAACGTACCGGCGGGCGTCTCGAAGCCCGGCTTGCCGGAGCTGATGTACGTCTCCATGACGATGACGTCACCCTGGTAGGCGATCAGGTACTCATCAGTCAGGCTGATGTCGATCCAGCGCTCGGCGTTCGGATCAGCGCCCGCGTCCGCGACGATCTCGTCCAGCGTCCGCGGAGCCGGCGGGACGAACAAGGACTCGTCATAGAGCGGGAGGTCCCCCTGCTCGGTGCCATCCCGGGAGAGCTGCTGCTGCTCGGCCAGCATTACCCCGACCGGCACCATCGTGATGTCCCCACCCTCTTCCCAGCGCAGCTGACCGCGCTCGAAGACCTGGTAATGGACATCGTCGACAACGTATTCCTCGGAGACCGGGTTACCCAGGAACCACTGCAATCCGGTGTCCTGCCAGAAGGACAGGAACCCATCGTAGATGCTATGGCCAGTCTCCGGGATGTAACGGTAGGTGTCGGAGTCGGCTTCGATCTGGCTGTCGCTCAGCGGCTGCCAGGCGAGGGAGACCTTCGTTAGCTGCGCAGCCTTGCCGGACGTCCCACCGATTGGCAGCCGCGTCACGACGGCCGGGCGGAGGTCTTCTCCAACGTGGCCAAGCGTGATCATATTGCCGTCGAGATCGCCATTCGGCCAGTACTCGAACCGGGCGAACTCGTAGTACTGCACGACTGACCCGTCGCCGCGAGCGATCTCCGGCGTGATCGGGTTACCGAACACGCTGGCCGAGCCGTTCTCCCGCCACATGTCGAGGAACCAGCCGTCGATGCTCTGGCCGGTCGCCGGGATGTAGACGGTTGTTGGCGCCGACCAGGAGCTTTCGAATGCCGAGAACGTCGTTCCGTCATCCTGCGCCGCCGCCGAGCGCGGCTGAGCAAACGAGCCGCCCACCGACATGATGGTAGTGAGCATGATCACGACGATGAGCATCATCCGTCCGGTGACGCTGAAGCTGTGGGCACGGCCCGCCTGCTCAGTCGTCCGGGACCCGATCTGGCTCTGCTGGCCCATTACGCTGTTCACTCTTGACTTCCCCCTGTACCGGTGGTCCCCCGACCTCCGTGCCGCCCCGAGCTCAACTCGCATGATGGTCCGGCAGGGCGGCTCGATGTCGTCCAGATCCGGACTAATGTCGAGACCCGCCTGCCAACTGAAACGCGAGAGACTACGGGGTGGTTTCTCTCTGCCATCCTACCATTCACAAACCGCTGTGGACACCAGTTTGGGCATATTCGCCAGATACCGTGGGGATCAAAACAGCCGCGTACGAACGATCTGGTAGCGTACAGAACACACGTTTCGTTCGCTTGAGACAATCCGTGTCCGGAATTCGCGCAAACTGTCCATTCCTGGGTGGCCTAGAAGTCAAACTGGAGACTGATGTCCAGCGCCGGAGCGGAATGGGTCAGGCGACCGACAGAGATCAGGTCGACGCCGGTCTCGGCGACAAGACGGACCGTCGCCAGGTTGACCCCGCCCGACGCCTCCGTCAGGGAGCGGCCACCGACGATCCCGACAGCTTCCCGCATCTCCTCGATCCCCATGTTGTCGAGCAGGATCGCGTCGGCCGAGGCGTCAACAGCCTCGCGGACCTCGGCCAGGTTGGTAACCTCGACCTCGACGCGCAGCGTGTGCGGAACAGCGGCCCGGGCGGCGGCGATCGCCCGGGTGATCCGGTCGTCCCCACCGATCGCGGCGAGATGGTTGTCCTTGATCAGAACGCCGTCGCTGAGCCCAACGCGGTGATTCATCCCGCCGCCATGCCGGACGGCGGCCTTCTCCAGCACCCGCAGACCAGGGAGTGTCTTGCGCGTATCGACGATGCAGGCTCCCGTCCCTTCGACCGCTTCGACGTACCGCGCCGTTAGGGACGCAATCCCGGAGAGGTGCTGGATCAGGTTGAGGGCGGTCCGCTCCGCGATCAGCATCGCGTGGGACAGACCGGCGATCTCGGCGATCACCGTCCCCTCCGCGGCATGGCTGCCATCGGGAGCGCGGGTCTCCCAGGCGATGTCGGGGTCGACTCGACGGAAGACGGCCCGAGCGACATCGACGCCCGACAGCATTCCCTCCGCCTTGGCGACCAACCGGGCCGACGAACGCGCGTCAACCGGAACCGTTGCCATCGTGGTCACGTCGCCGGTCCCGACGTCCTCAGCCAGCGCCAGGTCGATGATCGCGTCCCAGCCGTTCCAGCCTCGTGCGTATGCCTGTGACTGTGCCATCACCATCCTCCGTCGTCCTGGTTCCAGACCGGGTCCGCCACGTTCACGACCGGACGCAGCCCTAGAGGCCGGCCACGATCTCCGCCAGCCGATCGGCATCTGTGTACGGGCCGACCAGCGCCACGTTCATGACGTCCCGCCGGAACAACTGCTGGCTGAGCTCCTGAACCTGCGCGACGGTGACCGCCTCGATCCGTTCCGTCACCTCTTCCGGCGTCCGGATCTCCCCATAGGTCAGCTCCTGCGAGCCGATCCAGGAGGCGACCGAGCGGCTGTCTTCCATCCCCATCAGCAGTCGACCCTTGCGCAACTCCTTGGTCCGCTGGAGCTCGTCTTCTGGGACGGGCTCATCCCGGATCCGACGCATCTCACCAATCAGCGCCGTCGTCGCCTCGTCGATCCGGGCCGGGTCGGTGCCGGCGTAGAACACGCCCTGGCCAACGTCCTCGTAGGGGCGGAAGTAGGCATAGACGGAGTAGACGAGGCCACGCTTCTCGCGGATCTCCTGGAACAGCCGGGAACTCATCCCGGAGGACAGCACCGCTTCGATCGTGGACTGCACGTAGCGAGCGTCGGTGGTATAGGACAGGGCCGGCATCGCCAGAACGAGTTGAGCCTGCTCGGTGTCGCGCTCGACGATCCGCACTCGGGCTGCCTGCTGGTCGTTGCGGGTCGGCTCGAAGGCATCCGGTGTGGCGGTCGGCGTCAGATCCCCGAAGTGCTGCTCGGCCAGCGCGACGACCTCGGCGTGGAGGACATCCCCTGCCGCGGAGATGACCAGCCGGTCGGGCCGGTAGTTCCGCTTCCCGAAGTCGAACATCGCGTCACGGGTGATCGCGCTGACGGTCGCATCGGTTCCGGCGATCGGCCGGCCGACGCCCTGGTCGCCCCAGACGAGGTCGTCGATCACATCGTGGACGAGTTCCTCCGGCGAGTCGTTGACCGAGCGAATCTCCTCGACGATGACCGAACGCTCCTTGGCGAACTCAGTCGGGTCGATGACGGAGTTCCGGACGATATCGGCCAGAACCTCGAAGGCGGCGGCGAAGTGGGTGCTGGGGACCTTGAACCAGTAGTTGGTCGACTCACGACCGGTCCCGGCGTTCAGGATTCCGCCGACGCCCTCGATCTCCTGCGAGATCGTGATCGGGTCCGGACGCTTCTCCGTGCCCTTGAACAGCATGTGCTCGAGGAAATGAGAGACGCCGCTCTCGGCCGCCTGCTCGTAGCGGCTGCCAACGCCGAAGTACACGATCAGGGAGGCGGACCGGACCCCGGTCATCTCGCCGGTCACGACCCGGACACCGTTGGACAGCACAGTCTTCTCGTACAGCTTGTCGGCCGTGGGCACGGAGGGTACTCCTGACGTCGAATAGGAACGGCGATGAGCGGCGCCCGGACGCTTCGCCGGCACCGCCTGTGTGCTGAAGGAACAATACGGTGGATCGGCAACGCCGCACAGGTTGCCTGACCCGGCCCTTCGGGCAGGAGGGCTGCTAGCTCGCCGCGTCCAGCCAGCTTCGTACCCGGTCATGGAGCAGGGAGAGACCGGCGTGGATAGCCTGCTCGGTCACGTCCTCGCGCTCCCCGGCGAACTGGTGCTGCTCGGCGGTCGTCCCATCTGGCCCGGCGACAGCGACGAAGACCAGGCCAACCGGCTTTCGCGCACTCCCACCGCCGGGCCCGGCCAGACCGGTCGTCGCGACGGAGAAGGTGGCGCTGAAGACGTCCCGCACCCCGTTCGCCATCGCCTCGGCGCAGGGGGCACTGACGGCGCCGGGGTTGGCGAGGATCGCCTCGGGGACATGGAGTACCTGTGCCTTCGCCGGGTTGGAGTAGGCGACGATCCCGCCAAGGAAGTATGACGATGTCCCCTGGATCGCGGTCAGGGCGGCCGACACCCCGCCGCCGGTCAGCGACTCGGCCGTGACCAGCGTGACGTCATTCCGCCCGTGCAACCAGCCGTTCATCGTCGTCGACAACTGCTCGATGTCGCGCCGAATCTTGCCCTCAACTGCCACCACGCCCTCCCTTCCTGGACCGCCTGTACCGTCTCACCCTTCGGGAGGCAAGAATAGCCGTTCCGCCAGTCTCGACATGCCCTCCGTGGCGACAGTATTCCGTAGGGGCGACCCTTGCGGTCGTCCGGCCGCCGGAGCGGCCCCGTCGTGGGGGCGTGGCTCTCGCTTCGCTGGCCCCGCCCGGGCCGCCATCGCCCCGTAGGGCGATAACAGGCGTTCAGGGTTTACCCGTGTTTTGGAATCCAGCCACATCGGACATACGGCCACCACCACGATGCCGGGAATCACCGTGGTGCGCGCGCGTCGATTTCTCGGACACGGTTGAGCCCGGACTACCGTCTCGCCTGACGGCGAAGGCCGCTGCAGCGGCTGGGCAAGGCAAGCCGTCGCCCCTGCAACGGGCCGCTGTGGCGGCTGGACGACCGCAAGGGTCGCCCCTACGACGGGCCGCTGCGACCGTGCGGAAAGCAGTGACGAATAATCGCGGCGTGCCACGACACCCCCCTACTCCGACAGGTCAGCCAGTTGCTTCCAGAGACCCACTCCCTCACTGACGAGGAGACCGACGGTCAGGACGGCACTGAGGACGCACCATTGGCAGATCGCCCGGAGGACATTCAGCTCGATATGGGTCAGGTAGCCGTAGTAGATGACAGCGCCGACCAGCACCCCGACGATCGCGATCGAGACGATCGGAGCCATAGCCGGCCACACCCAGCGCAACACGGACAGCAGCGCCACGACGACGGACATCGTCAGCCCCAGGGCGGCGACTGGCACCGGACCGAGCATGGCATAGCGGCTGTTCTGCACCGTGTGGCAGCCACCATCGACGGCGCAGACCAGGGCCTCCGGATGATAGTGGACCCAGCTGAGATAGGCGGCGACAGCGATCATCCCGACCGTCAGGACCGCCGAGACGATCATCCACGTCGCCGGACGGGTTGACGCGACAGGCCGGACAGTATCTGGTCCCGGTGACCCGGCGACCCTTGACGAGACACCCATGAGAAACCTCCTGGCTCCCGGACCGCCCGTGACGGCGGTCCGGAGCGATTCCGTCAGGCGCCCCGGCCGGGCAGGAGGGCGACGGGGGTAGCGAGCGCTGGGTCAGTCGTCGGTGCGGCGGGCGCTCCTTCGGCCGGCGGGGTGATACCGTTGGCGACGAGGATCGCGTCGATCTGCGCGGTGAAGTCGTCGACCGTCTGACCACTGACCGGCTGTCCGTTGATCTGGAAGGTCGGGGTGGCGCTAATCCCGGCGTTGGTCGCGTCCTGGTCCTGCTGCAGCACGTCGGCCTCGTGGGCTCGGCTGTCCAGACACTGGTTGAACGCCGCCGTGTCGAGCCCCAGTTTCCCGGCAAGGTCCTTGACACGGGCCTCGCTGAAGTCGCCGACCCCCTCGCCGGTCCAGTTCCGGTAGAGGGACTCGTGGAACGCCCAGTACTGGTTCTGGTCTCCCGCGCACAGTGCGCCTTCGGCTGCCCGAAGCGACTCGCGGTCGTACCCGTCGTTACCCCGCGCGAGGTTCGCGTCGATCACGAGGTAGTCATGGAACTCGAACGACAGGGCGCCAGTCGCGACGTAGCGCTGGATCAGACTGGGGACGATCGATTGCTGGGCCTGATGGCAGGCGACGCACTGGTAGTCGCCGTACTCGACCATCCGAAGTGCGTTCGGGTCGCCGAGGACCTTGGTCTGCTGGGCGACACCGGGGTACGGGTCGGCGACGGCGACCATCGGCGCGAGACTGGCGGACGAGGTGTCGCCGTCCTGGTTGCCGATCACGATGATGCTGACGACCACGATCACAGCGACGGCGACGACACCGGCCAGCGCGGCGAGGAGGCGGTTACGGCGCTGGACGGCCTGCTGTTTCCGTTGACGCTGGCGGCGATCGACCTTGAGGGCCTCGCGGCGGTCCTGACGGGACGGAGGAGTTGAGTTGGTCATGGTGGGTTGGCCTTCTGGTCGGCCAGCCGAACGTGTGCTCAGTCAGAAACGTGACGCCGGGTTGGGCGACCCCGAGCCTGAATGCACCGATCGGACTGGCAGCGGAGACGTTCAGGATCGGGGAAGGCGCCCGATCGCTGGCCCACAGCGTTGTGAGCCGGGCTCAGGCGCCATCGCCTGTCCCTGGGGGAACGCCGGCGCTGGGGGTCGCGCCGCTGGAAGCCTCAACGGGCAGTCCGGACCACTCAGTCGGAACGCTCGATGAGCCCGAGCCGGCCGGACGGACGGCGACGTCGCAGGCGACGGCCTCCTGCGCGGGGACGGGCGTCGGGGTGGTCGCCCCCGCACCGGGGCCGATTGGAGAGACGACCGGGTTCCCACCCGGACCGACGGCGCAAACTGCCTCGTGAGGCAGCGAGCCGGTATCCGGAACAGGATCGACGGCTCCTGAGGCCGTCTCCGGCGCCGGGTCCGTCTCCCCGGCCGCAATGGAATCAGATGTATCGGCTTGGTCCTGAAGCAGATGCAGGTAATTGATCAGATGCCAGATCTCGGTGTCGGCGAGCTGATCGCCGAAGGCCGGCATCCCGGTTCCAGAGACGCCGTTCTGGATGGAATAGAACAGTTCCTGATCGGTGTGGAATTGCTGATGGGCAGCCGTCAGGTCGGGCGGCGGCTGATCGAGCGTCGCGGCGGCCGGGCCGTCTCCCCGTGCCTCTGGCCCGTGGCAGCTCAGGCAGGTCGTGCCCCAAAGATTCTGGCCGATGGCCAGCGACTGCCCATCGGCCGGAATCGGGTTGGTCGTCGGGATGGCGCTGAGGGCCGGGTCGATCTGCCCCTGGAACAGCATGACGATCCCGACCGCGAGGCCGACGCCGGACAGTCCGGCCGTCTCCCGGCGGCTCGGGGAGCGTCCCATCTGAACGGCAACGACGACGCCGACGATCCCGGCGACGATCAGGATCAGGGCCGAGATCCCGACCGAGGTGAAGCGCGGCGGATCGCCCGGCACGCCGACATCGGGCGACGAGGCGCCGATCGGGATGGCGAGTTGAGCGGTCAGGTCCGACGTGCCTGGCTGCCGGACGATGATCTCTACCGACCAGTCCCCCGGGACGGCGATCTCGCTCCCGTGCCACTCCCAGGTGTTGGCGCCGATCGGGTCAAGGACGATGTCCTGCCGCTCGGTCGTGGTGGCCGGGAGGCCGACCCGGAGCATGACGCGGCCGGAGGTCGGAATCGGCTCGCCGTCGAGCCGGAGCTGAAAGTGGTTGAGTCCGCTGGCCCCCGGGGCGAGACCAAGCGAGCCGGTATGGTCCCCAACGGCGACGGGGACGATGATCTGGCCGGAGCGCTGCGCCAGGACATCGCGAGCAGGCTCACCGCCGGTGAGCCGCCCCGTCACCCCGAGGACACCGACCGCGAAAACCAGCTCAGCGACGAGCAGATACCGGAAGACGCGCGACCACCGGTCGGCATCTACCGCGGTCGAGACCCGACGCAGCTTCCGCGTCAGCACGACGAGGTTGAAGGCGGCGATCACGAGGATCGTGATGATGACGGCGAGCTTGATCACGAGCGAGGTGCCGTAGTCCGTATCGACCAGCGCGGTCAGGTTGCCGACCTGTAGCCAGGCGCTGTAGAAGCCGGTCAGGGCAAGCGCGGCCCAGGCGCTCAGGGCGACGGTGGAGAAACGCGGGATCGCCTGCATGAGGACGACCTGCCGACCGGCCGCCGTCAACAGGCGCAGGGTCGGGAGCAACACGGCGACGAGCGCGACGATCCCGCCGACCCAGAGCGAGGCGGCAAACGCGTGGGTCAGGTCGTTGGCGATGGCGGCGTCGCGACCAGCGGGCTGAGCGGAGGCGTGGGAGATCAGACTGAACGGCAGGATGGCCGCGACGCCGAGCGCCACCAAGCCGAACGTGACCGTCCGTCGGCGCCGTGGGAACCACCACGGCGTCACGGTCAGCAGGAGCAGGCCAAGCGCGAGCAACAAGCCAATCCGAACCAGCCACAGGGTGCCGTAGCGGGTCTCGAAGAGCGTGGTCCCAAGACCATCGACGAGCCCGTTTCCGGCGGTGACATCCTGGAGAATCAGGGCCATGACGCTTCCGCCGAGCGCCAGCCCGAGGCCGACCGCGACCAGTCGCCGGGCTCGACCGACGGCGGACGGGCCGAGCTGCCAGACCGGCCGGAGAGCAGGGCGGACGACGAGCAGCCAGATCGGCCAGAGCCCGACGAGGATCGCCAGCCCGAGGTAGGTGATCCCTCGGGCGATGGTCGTCAGAAGTTCCGGCGGTGTGGAGGTCGAAGCGAGAGCGGGAAGAACGACCGTCGCGATGTCCGATTCGGCGCCAATGGTGAAGGAGATGAATCCCGAAGCGGTGTGGCCGTCGTCGGCGGACAGCGATGTCCAGACGACGGCGTACGTCCCGTTGCCGAGGTTCGGGGGAATGGTCAAGGTCATGGTGAACGGTTCGGGGATCGTGAAGGACGTACCCGAAATCTGGGCGCCGCTTTGATCGTAGAGGTCGGCTCGGCTGACGGATGATTCCAGCCGCTCGGCGAAGGTCATCGTGACCTGAGCCGGCGACTGAGTGAGAAGGGCGCTGCTGGGCGGAAAACTGTCCGTCAGGTAGGCATGGGCGCGAACCTGCCCGACGCCCGACACCATCGCGAGGATCAGCACGAGACCGGCGAGCAGGACCAGGGATCCAGTCCGGTTCAGATCGCTCCGGTGCGGCCAACCTCGAGAGAATCGACCCTGCCCGAAACGCGACGCTGTGGCGGCTGAAAGGTGGTCCAGCCGGTCACGCGTGTTTCGATTCCGGGCCAGTCCGTCCATGTCAGAACCCTGAGTCGACGCGCAGACGGTAGACACGACGTTGTGTGACCCGCGCCCGCATTTGTCAGACTCATGCGAGAGGGCCGCCAGATCGTCTACCAGTAGTGCTCGCGCTCTGTGTGACAAAGCGATCTGCAATTCGCCAGACAGGTTCAACCCGCGAACGACGGTCAAGGGCGATTCAGCATCCGCATGGCGAGCACCAGACCACCGAACAGCACCGCCGCCGCCGCGAAGATCAGCAGGAAGTGATTGCGGGTGAGCCCTCCGTCTTCAATTCTCAGCGTGCGGTCGGCCCCGGCGGCGACGGGCGACGCAGCTGGCCCCTCGGGAGAAACACCTGGCGTCGCGATCGGCGTTGAGACAGGTGTCGCGACCGGCGTCGCCTCGGCAAGGACCGGCGTGGCGGCGGCATCTGCCGTGCCAACCGTGAAGGTATAGCTACCCATGGCCGGTTCGTGGCCGTCGGCCGGGGTCGCGAAGTAATTGACGGTGTAGACGCCGGCCGGGAGATTCGGCAGCAGCGTCACGATGAGCGTATCCCGGCTGAGGTTGGTCAGGTCAAGGCCACCGTCGCTAGCGTCGGCCGGATGACCGTCCGGCCCGACCACGGTCAGGGTGGTGCCGCTCTCGCTGACCTCACCGCTCATGAGGACGGTGACCGTCGCCGGAGCGGTCGCTACGGTCGCACCCACCGGTGGCTCGGCACCCTGCATCTCGACATGAGCACTGGCTGGAACCACGATCAGGATCGCCCCCGCGAGACCGGCGACAAGCGCCAGCGCGATTGCCAACATCCGCATCGGTGAGACGGGCGTTCGGTATGGCGAGGGAATGGGCATCGGGTGGCTCCAGCGTGGACCGACGGATACGGGTCGTTGAGGCGGCATTCCTGATCGAGAACGAGCGCACGTTTCAGAACGCCAGGCGAGCCGGAAGAATCACTCCCGCCCCCCATTTGCGAGTTACCGGCGGCTTTGGCGCTCGGGGACGGTCAGGGGTCTCCCCCGGCGCCAGCAGGTATGGAATCAGCATCAGGCCGAACGCCGACGTAGCGATCAGCCTCGGGCCAAGCACCCATCTTCGAAAGCCTACCGCCACCGCGACGATCTGTCAGCCGGGAGATCCCCGACGCTGCCTAACGACCGCGGAGGCGGGGGTCCAGGGCGTCGCGGAGGCCGTCCCCGAGCAGGTTGAAACCGAGCACGATCAGGGCGATCGCGATCCCGGGGAAGAGCGTCGCCCAGGGCGCCTGCTCGAGGAAGCCATAGGCCGAACTGACCATCAGTCCCCATGACGGGGACGGCGGTCGATTGCCGAGGCCGAGGTACGACAGCGCAGCCTCCGCAAGGACGGCGGCGGCGAAGTTCAGCGACGCGTGGACGATCAGCGGGGCAGTGATGTTCGGGAAGATGTGCCGGCGCATGATCGTCGCGACCGGCGTTCCGACCGAGACTGCCGCCTCGACGTACAGACTCTGCCGGACCGAGAGCACGGAACCGCGAACGACGCGGTAGAACGTCGGGGCATTGACGATGCCGATCGCCAGCATGACATTGGTCAGGGACGAACCGAGCACCGCGACCAGCGACAGCGCGAGCAGGATCGTCGGGAACGCGAAGATCACGTCCATCACGAGCGAGATCCCGGCGTCAGCCCGGCCCCGGAAGTAGCCGGCGATCAGGCCGAAGACGACCCCGACGATGCCGGACAGCCCAACCGAAACCACGCCGACCTGGAACGAGATCCCCGCGCCGGAGAGCAGGCGGCTGAAGACGTCCCGGCCGAACTCGTCCGTCCCCATCCAGTGCGACCACCCTGGCGCCGCCAGCCGGTTCGGGACGTCCTGATCGAGCGGGTCATACGGCGCGAGGAACGGGCCGAACAGCGCCATGAGGGCGAACAGGACGACGATCGTCCCACCAGCGACCGCCAGCCGTTGGCGGCCCAACGTCCGGAGCAGATTGTCCCGGCGCGGTGGGCGACCGGCCAGCCCCGCTGAGCCGATGCTGCCGATGTCCGGATCAGGCAGGTCGTTGGTTGGGGAGATGGCCAGAGACTGCGGCGATTCCATCGTGACGCGCTGTCCTCTACGTGGGCGGGGTCGTCGAACCGGGACGAAGACCAGTAAACCGGCAGGTTTGCAGTGGACTTCAGTTGAGGTGCCGAAGCCGAACCGGAGAGGGGCCGGAGGAGAGGTCTACACCGCGACCCGAGCGCGTCAGGTGCAACCCCGTTCTAGGACGCCCTCAGGCGCGGGTCGACGATCGCGTAGAGGATGTCCACCAGCAGGCTGATCAGGACGAAGATCGCCGCGATCACGAGCGTTACGCTCTGGACGACCGGGTAGTCCCGGTTGGAGATCGAGTCATAGATGTAGCGTCCGACGCCGGGCATACTGAAGATCTGCTCGATGATGACGGTCCCACCGAGCAAGCCGGCGACCTGGATGCCGACGACGGTGATGATCGGGATGCTGGCGTTGGGCAGGACGTGGCGCAGGACGACGTCTCGCTGACTCATGCCCTTTGCCCGGGCGGTCCGGACGTAGTCCTGTCCAATCGTCTCCAGCACCGACGAGCGTGTGAATCGCATCACCGTCGCGGCAAGCGGTAACCCCAGGCAGAGGGCAGGCAGGATCATCGTCTCGCAGTGCGCCCAGACCCCATCGCTCCAGCGCTCGTAACCCAACGGCGGCAGCCAGCGGAGCTGGACCGCGAAGATCAGGACCAGGAAGACGGCGAGCAGGAAGTTCGGTACCGAGGTTCCGAGCAGCGTGCCGATCGTCGCCGAGACGTCGAACCACGAGTTGCGCCGCAAGGCGGCGGTAACGCCGAGAAAGACAGCCGGGATCGTCCCGATGATCGTGGCCCAGATCGTTAGCTCGATCGTGACGGGCAGCCGGTCGGCGAGCTCCTGCGTGAGCGGAAGCCGGGTCCGTAGCGATGTCCCAAGGTCGCCCTGCAGGACCAGCCACATCCACTTGAAGTACTGAACGATGACCGAGTCGTTGAGCCCGTAGCGCTCCCGGAGGTTGGCGAGTTGCTCCTCGTTGAAGCGGGTGCCAGGCCCGATGATCGCGGTGACGGGGTCGCCGGGGACGAAACGAATCAGCCCAAACGCCACGATCGAGACACCGATCAGGATCGGGATCATCAGGACGATGCGACCGGCGATGTAACGCAGCATGGGACCGCCTCGGGTACGGACGGTCAGGACCGACAGGGAGTCGCCCCTGCCGGTCCTGGGCCGTTCATCTTCTGGTGGGGAGCTACTCCGGGGTGATGAACGTGTTCCGGAGCGAGACCAGCGAGCCGGTCGGGTAATGGGTGTAGCCACCGACCGTGAGCTTCATCGCCTCGTACTGATTGGCGATGAAGAGGTTGATCCAGGGGAGGTCCTCGAGCAGGATCGTCTGGAGCTGGGTGTAGATCTCGGCCCGGGCGGCCTGGTCGGTCGTCGCGATCCCGTCGGCGATCAACTGGTCGACCATGGGGTTGTTGTACCCGGCGGCGTTACTGGTGGAGGTGCTGAGGAAGTTGTCGGCATAGACGTCGTTCGGATCGACGAAGCCGCTCGTACCCGTCACCGTGATATCGAAATCGAACTCACCGCTCAGGATGTAGCGATCGATGTAGGTGGCGTTCTCCTCGAGAACGACCTCGCTGGTGATGCCGATCGCCTCCAGCTGGGACTGGATGACGTACGACGGCTGGCTCAGGAACGAGTAGGCCGACCAGGAGAGGATCTCGAGCTCGAACCCGTCCGGGAAACCGGCCTCAGCAAGAAGGGCCTTGGCGCCCTCGATGTCCTGCGGGGTCTCAGGAACGGTGACGTGCGCCCAGTTGCCCTCGGGGAAGATGACCTCGGTGGCGGTGCCATTGCCGAACGTGGCCGGTTCGAGGATCTCGGCCCGGTTGAGCGCCATCGCCATCGCCCGGCGGACGCGGACGTCGCTGAACGGCTCGCGGCGCAGGTTGATGCCGATGAACCGGATGTTGGTGTTGATGTCGCCGGCGATCATCAGCTCGCTCTCACCGCGGAGCCGCTCGATGTCGGCCAGCGGGGCGTACTCGACGAAGTCGACGGTGTCGGTGATGATCGCGTTGGTCCGCTGGGTGTCGTCGGAGATCGGGGTGAACTCGATTCCGTCGAGGTACGGCTTGCCCGTGTCCCAGTACTCGGCGTTCTTCGTGACCGTCAGGCGGGTCGTCGGGACGTACTCCTCGAACACGAACGGGCCGGTGCCGCAGGCGGCCTGGTTGAGATCGCCGCCGTTCTGCTCGACGAACTCCTGCGGGACGATGGCGAGGTAGCGGCTGGCCAGCGCCGCGAGGAATGCTGCGTTCGGCGCCGACAGGGTGAAGACGACGGTCATGTCATCTGGCGCCTCGATGCTGACGATCGGCTCCAGGACGCTGAGACTGTTGCCACCGAGCGCCGGATCGACCATCCGACCGAAGCTGTAGACGACATCGGCCGACGTCATCAGGCGGCTGACCGGCGTGTGGAACATGACGTTGTCGCGCAGGGTGAAGGTGTAGGTCAGGCCATCCTCGGAGACCGTCGGGAGCTCGGCGGCCAGCCAGGGGCCGATCGTGAGGTCCGGGTTCTCGACGACCAGCCCCTCGTAGATATGCTCGGTCACATGGATCGCGGCAGTCAACTGCGTCGTGTGCGGGTCGAGCAGGGCCGGGTCGCCCTGAAGGCCGACGCGGAGAATGCCACCGGCCACCGGGGTCGCGTCCTGGCGGGCAACGTTACTGAGGGAGGTGGTCCCCGGCGCGGCGGCGGCTCCGAGCGTGAACACGGAGGCAGCCGACAGACCGAGCACCGCGGCCCGGGTCATCACCTGGCGACGGTCAAGCTGACCGCTGATCGCCTTCTCGAGAAGATCGTGAAACTGACCGCGCTCCTGATCAACGGGACCTGTCATCGGAAATCTCCCTGTCGGCATGAACTACGCAAATCGGTCGCGTCGCCGCGTGCAGTTATGCACTGGAAAACGGCTTACCTGCTGAAAACGCACCGTCAATGGCGGCACGATCCTTCACGTTTACGTCTTCCTCTGGCGTATTCGCGTAGCCTAGCATCCCGGCGTCCTTCCCGCATGATCGACCGCACACTTGGGCGGAGACGGGGCCGGTTCCGACAGATTGCTTTGCAAAAGATGGTCGTCGGGTGAGCCGCCGATTCGGCGTAGGGACATGGCTTGCCTTGTCCGCGCCGTCAGGCGCCATCGCAGGGATGACCAGGCTCGTGCAATTAACGACACGCAGGGCGCGAACATGGTTATCGCCCTGGGGGCGATGGCCGCTGCGGCGGCCGGGAGGGGCCAGCGAAGCGAGAGCCCACTCCCCTACGAACGGGCCGCTGCGGCGGCCGGGAGGGGCCAGCGAAGCAAGAGCCCACTCCCCTACGAACGGGCCGCCGGGGCGGTTGGTCACGTGTGTGTGGAGTGTCTGATCAGTCGACGGCCTCGGCGACGTAGTCCTCGATCATGCCGTCCGTCATCTGCCCGTACTTCACGCGGGTGATCATCCCGTCCGGCGAGATCACAACGGTCGCTGGCAGATACCAGTCGGCGATGTCGAAGGCATTCTGAATCGGACCACCGGCGGGGCCCGGATTACCGGCGTCGCGGCCGATGATGTAGGTGATCCCCAGCTCGGCGGCCATCCGGCGGGCATCGGCGTCATCGTCCGACGTCAACCCGACGCCCACGATCCGGACCGGCGATCCGTCCGGAGCGACCGTTCCCTCGGCAGCGATGAGGTCTGGGATCTCCTCGCGGCACGGCGGGCACCAGGAGGCCCAGAAGTTGACCAGCACCACCGAACCCCGCAGGGATGAAAGCGTGACGGTCGTGCCGTCGAGCTGCGTCAGACTGAAGTCCGGGGCGACGTTCCCGACCTGCGGGGTCTCGGGTGGAGGGATCGTCGCCTCGTCGCCACCGTCGCCCCGCGTCTGACTGATTCCGATCGCGACCAGAACGGCGATGATCACCAGCGCCAGCCCGAACGGGGTGTACTTGCCAAGCCGCCCGTAGCCGACCCGGCCGTGCTCCTCGGGTGCGTCCGGGTCACCGAGATCATTGTGGGCGCCGGCCGGGACGTGGGGCGGAGCAGGGTAGCCCGTCTCGTCGGTCGCGAGACGCGGCGCCTCGTTAGGCGATGGCGGCTGGCTCATGGCAGGCTCTCGACGGCTTCCTGGATCTTCGCCGTCGTGTCCTCGCTTGGGCCGTCATCCATGGAGAGCAGAACGATCACGTTGCTCCCACTGAAGAGGTTCGGAGGTCCAGTCGTCAACTCAGTGCCGCTTGCGGTCGTAACGAGTGGTCGGGGGTCTTCCGCTGTAAGCGCACCCGTTGCGGCCTGCTGTGCTTCGACACTTGGAAAGATATAGATCCAGGCGTCATGACCGTCGATTTTAATCGCCTGGCCCGGCTCACGGGTCGGAAACGCCTTCGGAGACGTCGCGTTCTGGCGCTCGGTCGTCGCGGTGAGCCCGGCGTCCTGCAGCGCGGTCTGGACCTGAATGAACTGGTTCTCGGCGGGCCGGGCCGTTGGCGCGATCGGGCCGGTATCCCGGTTCTCCTGGACATAGAGATACCCGGCGACCCCGGCGAGCACGACCGCCAGCAGCCCGAAGATCAGGGCCGGGATGACTGAGCCCTTCTTGCGCCGGTGAATCGTGGGGGGAACTGGCGGCCCGGCGGCGAACCCGCCGCCCAGTCCCGGCGGTCGATTGCTCTGCCCGTAGCCCGGCGGAACCTGTCCCGGCGCATAGGGCTGCCCGTGCTGCTGCGGATACGGTTGGCCCTGATAGGGCGGGTACTGATCTAAGGGTGGCTGTCCGGGCGGTGGGTACTGCCCCGGAGGTGGATAGCCAGCATTGCCACCACCAGACCCACGAGGGTCCGGTGGTGGCTGACCGTGTTCGGGTGCGATTGGTCCACCGTAGGGCGGACGGGCGAACGCGGCGTGTTCGGGCGGGTACTGTCCGGGGTGCGGTTGGGGTTGATTCGGAAACGGTGCCTGACCAGCAGGAGGCGGACCGCCCCACCCCTCAGGACCACCCGGGGTTGCCGCGGTTCGTTCCCCGGAATTCGGTGCCCTCGGGTCGGCCCCGGTGCCATCGCCCCGCTCGGAGGGGCGCTGCCGCGACGGTCCGCTCTGTCGCTCGTTGCTGTCCACGTCGTTGCTCGATCCCGCAGAGGGGGCGCATTCTCCGCCCGCTGAAAGCCGCTCATCGTTCCCGGCATGGTACGTCTCCATGAGCCCGGAGACCACTCTTCCCTGCCAGCGCTGCCGGGTCGGCGCCAGAGGGAAGACCAGCCAGGGCCTGGATCAGTGTCCCGCGACGAAGGCCCCGATCCGGTCGACGGCCCGAAGGAGGTTCTCGTCGCTGTTGGCGGTCGAGAGCCGGATGTACCCCTCGCCGTGGCCGCCGAACGAGGTCCCGGCGATGGTCGCGACCGCCTGCTCCTGCAGCAGTTCCCCAGCGAACGCGGCGCTGCTCAGCCCCGTGGCGGAGATGTTCGGGAAGACGTAGAACGCACCGGCTGGCCGCAAGCAGGACAGCCCGTCGATGGCGTTGAGCCCAGCCACGACGAGATCACGGCGGCGGCGGAAAGCCTCCCGCATGGCGACGACCTCGTCCCGCGGCCCAGTGAGGGCGGCGAGCCCGGCTCGCTGGACGGCGACGGACGCGCAGGAGACGCTGTTGACCATGAGCCTCGTGAACGGATCGACCAACCCGGCCGGAACGATCCCGTACCCCAGCCGCCAGCCCGTCATCGCGAAGGTCTTGCTGAAGCCGTCGAGAAGGATCGTTCGCTCGGCCATCCCGGGGAACGACGCCAGCGAGGCATGCTCGCCATCGAAGACCAGCTCACCGTAGATCTCGTCGCTCAACACCCAGAGATCGTGCCGGACGGCCAGCTCCGCGATCCGCTCCAGATCGGCGGGCGGGATCACGCCGCCGGTCGGGTTGCCGGGCGTGTTGACGATCAACAGCCGGGTCCGGGGGGTGATCAGCCGTTCGAGCTCCTCGACGTCCAGCCCGAAGGCGTGGCGCTCACGGAGGGGGATCGGGACGGCGGTCGCCCCGGCGAAGTCGATCATCGAGCGGTAGATCGGGAAGCCGGGGTCCGGGTAGATCACTTCGTCGCCGGCCTCGACCAGCGCCAGCATCGTAAAGAACATGACCGGCTTGGCCCCCGGCGTGACGATGACCTGCTCTGCGGCGTAGGTCGTCCCGCGCAGGGCATTGGTCCGGTCGGCGACCGCCGCCCGCAACTCCGGGTCGCCGGCGGCGGGACCGTAGTGGGTCCAGCCCTGAGCCAGCGCCTCGCGGCCGGCCTCGACGACGTTGTCGGGTGTGCCGAAATCGGGCTCGCCGATCTCGAGGTGGATGACGTCCCGCCCCTGAGCCTCCAGTGCTCTGGCCCGAGCCAGCACCTCGAACGCCGATTCCGTCCCAAGCCGCCCCATCCGTTCCGCCAGTCGCATGTCGCCCCCTCCCATCCGACCCCGGCCACATCGCCGGGCCATGTGCATGGTAGGCCACCCGGCGTCGCAGCATGACCAGCCGGCAAGCCACGCCGGCAGGACGGCGCCCGCAGGACGCACACGCAAGAGGGAGCACCGGGAATTCCCCCGGTGCTCCTATCACTGGTCTGGCCTTGGCGGGTACCGGACTATCGGACGAGCACTTTGCCCTTCATTCCCTCATGGATCACACAGAGGTAATCAAACTCTCCGGCCGCCGTGAAGGTCACCTCGTACGAGTCCGAGTTGGTAATGGGTGTGCTGAGGAACCCGGAGTTCGTGTAGCCAGTGCCATCGTACTCACCGTCACCCTGGGGAAGGATTACAAGCTCGTTGAAGATCAGCTTGGGCGGACCGGCTGGCTGCGGCTCGATCAGGTTGAGCTCCGGCGCCTCCTCACCCCCTAGGAACGTGACCGTGTGTGGCTCGCCCACGGAGCGATCCACCCACCGGATCGTGTCCCCGACCCCGATCTCGAGCGTGTCGGGCAGGAACCGCATCACCCGGGCTTGGGCCTCGCCGCCGGCGCCAGCCGTCATCTCCCAGAGGGTCGTCCCGTCGGGGCGCTCGGTCGGCACGGCGTCGGCGAACTGCTCGATCGCCGACCGGCCCGCAGCAACCACGGCCGCGAACTGCTCTTCGGCCAGGGCGTCGTAGTCGGCCTGGTCCATCGGGAGCTCAGCGTCAGCGTCCTGGACGATGACCGTGCCCTTCATGACCAGCTTGTGGAGCGCGCAGACGTACTCGTAGCGGCCTGGTTCGGTGAAGGTGAGCATGAACGGCGGCATGTCAGGCGTCCGGAGGAAGTCCACCCCGGAATTGACGTAGCCTGTGCCGTCGTAGGCGGGTCCTCCGATCGGGAAGAGGACCTCAGGGTTAGCGATCAGGGTCGGGGGTCCCGCCGTCGGCGTGGCGTCGGGGTCGGGGATCTCGAATGTGGGGGCCTCGGCTCCAGAGGCGAAGGTGACGGTGTGTGCTCCTGGCATCTCCAGGCTGAATTCAAACCAGACCGCGTCGCCAGCGTTGACGGTGATCTCACCGGGCAGGAACGCGTGAACGTCGATCTGGTTCTCCGTATCCATGCCGCCAACCTTGACGCGCCAGATCCGCGTGCCATCGGCCTGCTCACCCAGCTGCGGTATGGCGCCGGCGGGCGGGGTCGCCTGGTGGGCAGCGTGGCGGACAGGGACGGAGTTCGCGCTGCTCGCCGACCCCCTGCTGGTGGCATGGCCGGTCCCGGCGACTGCGGCCACGACCGCCAGTCCCCCACCGATCTGGATCAGGTGACGCCGGCTCATCCCGGTTGACGTTGCCATCTGGTTGTACTCGTTGTCCTGGTTCGTCCCGTTGTCGCTCAGATTGACCATGGAGTGCTCCTCTATCGATTCATGCTGAGAACGCTGTCGAAATCCGAACGTGCGCTTCAGCCGGTCGTGCGCCATGCGGGCCCGTTCCCAGGCCTCTCGCCGCCGCGCGACCATCGAAGAGCCTTGCTGTCCGTCGATCGTCTGGGTCACCTCCTCTCTTGAATCCCCGAGCGCCGGTCAGGTCACTTCGATCCGGCCGATCATTCCCTGCATCGCGTGGTGTTTGCACAGGTACTGGTAGGTGCCGGGTTGATCGAAGCGGTACGCGTATGACTCACCCGGCGCGATCCGTGCGGAATCGAAGGACCCGTCGTAGGCAGCCACGCTGTGCCAATCGGCGCCCTGATTCACCCAGGTCACCGTCGTACCCACGATCACCGTGAGATCGGACGGGTCGATCCGGTCATCGACCAGACCGATCTCGGCCGTCGTCCCGGAGAACCCCGGTGTCGTGGCAGCCTGGATACCGACTGGCGTGGCGGCGGGCGTGTCGGCAGACAGTTTGGGCATCGTATGGTCGTGCGGACCGGCCGCTTCCGGCGTCCCGATGAACGCCGCCGCTGGCCCCGTAGGCTGATATCCTTCGTACTGAATCAGGGTCATCATCCCGTTGGCCATGTGGTGCTCCATATGGCAGTGCACCATCCAGACACCGGGGTTGTCGCAGGTCATCTCCAGGTCATAGCGCTCGGCCGGACCGATCAGCACCGTGTCCTTGGTCCACTCCATGCCAACCGGCACGGCGTTTCCATCGGTCGCTACGATCCTGAACGAGTGGCCATGCGTGTGAAAGGAATGCGACTGGTGACCCGCGTTCATGAGCCGGATCAGCACCCGATCACCTTCCCTGACCACCATCGTCGGGATCATTCCGTGGGAACGCCCATTCATGAGATAGAGATCGCCACCCAGTTCGCCCCCGCGTAACATCTGGTCGCCCGTCCCACGTGGTGCCCGTCCGGCGGCGACATCCGGAGTCAGTTCCAGATCCCACTCGGCGAAGATGTACGTGAACTCGCGGTCCCAGGTCCGGATGGGCTGGCGCGGCTCGACGATCAGCGATCCATACATCCCCATCGGGACCTGCAGAGCCGGGTCGGTGTGCGAGTGATACCAGCGGCTGCCGGCTGGCCGGGCGATGAACTCGTACAGGAACTCCGCCCCCGGTTCGACTGCCGCCTGACTGAGCCCGGCCACCCCGTCCATCGATGGATGCACATTGACGCCATGCCAATGGATCGTCGTCGGCACCGAAAGCTCGTTCCGCAAGCGAACCCGAACCTCGTCACCCTCTCTGACCCGCAACTCCGGACCAGGAACCTGGCCGTTGTAGCCCCAGGCCCGGACCACTGTGCCCGTCGATACCTCCCAGTCGAATTCCTGGGCAAGCAGTTCGAATTCATGGGCGGCTATCTGACCCGAAGGGGCTGAGTCGACCTGATCAGAGGCTGGCTGTCCGATCATGGGATGAGCGTGACCCTGAGTCCCATCCATGACCAGCAACCCGGCGGCGATGCCTTCGATGCCGGTCTTGCCGAGCAGGCTCCGTCGGCTCAACCGGGAGATCCATGAAGGCGGGGGGCTGTCCGTGTCATTCATCAGTCAGTGTCTCCCGCTCTGGCGCCGGTTGCCGACGGCGATCATCGTCGAAGATGTATGGCCGTTAGGCAGCAAGGGCCGATCATCGTTGGATGCGAGTCTGGGCGGAACCTGGTTGCGCCGATGAGTTCCAAGTGAAGCGGCAATCCCCAGAGCTGTTTCACCCAGTGTGCCGCGAACGAAAACACCTGTAATGAGTAAAACTACTCATTCGGAGTCCCGCGCTGGGCCTACCGGAAACCACAAGGCGACGGACCACCATTGCTGGTGATCCGTCGCTTCGTTCTCCGTGTTGAGACGCTCGAAATCGACTGGTCCCCAGTAACCGGGGTCGGGGTCGGTGTCGGATCGGGGTAGGCTCGCTCGTCGCGCGGCGCGGCCGCGGCGTCACCATCGGCGGTGTAGGAGCGGTAGTAGACGGCGCCGTCTTCACCGGTGTAAGTCAGGTAGAGGCCGTCGGCGTAGGCGTACTGCTGGGCGCCGTAGCCATAATTCTCGCCGAGATCCTGTCAGTCAGCGGGGTAGCCGTCCGCGGCGGTCTAGTCGTTGTACCAGGCTTTCCCTTTGACCGAGCCATAGACGACGTGCTGAACATCCTCGTAGACGTAGGCGTTGGGCTGCCCCGTGGCCTCCCACTCAACGTCGTACGTCTGCCAGCCGGCCCAGCCCTCCCCGTCGAAGACGTTGCAAGTGGGAGCACCGTCGCTGGTCGCCGCGTAGGCGTAGAGCTGCTCTTCCGGCGCGTAGCCGACGGCATATGCCGCGTGCTCGAAGGAGTAGTCCTCGCTCGCAAGCGGCTTCCCGCCGGTCCAGGTCTCGCCGTCGTAGCGGTTCCAGTAGACCGCGCCGTCGTCGCCGGTCCAGAAGACGTTATCGTAGCCGACCCACTCGATGGCGTACGGCTCCGTACCGGCCTTGCCCTTGGTGGCCTCATCGTTGACTGGGGCCCACTCGGCCCAGCCATCGCCGGTCGAGTACGTCGAGTAGACGTAGCCATCATCGGCGGTCGCGTAGAGGGCGAGCTGCTCGCCGTAGACGCTCGCGGCGGGGGCGGAATCCAAGGCGTAGTCGCCGGCGATGTCTGTCCACTCCGGGGTGCCGGAGTCGGTCCCCATCACGTAGTAGAGCTCGCCCACGTCACCGGTGTAGAAGACATAGGCGGAGCCGTTGTGGTAGACCGGGGACGGGTCGCAGGTGACGACAGCGGGCTGGTCATCGGCGTACGCCCAGCCGGCCCCTGCCGAGCCGTCGGAGGAGTTGTATCAGGCTGTCCCTTCGGAATCGGTGGCGTACTGGTAGACGTACTCGTGGGACGTGACGGCGTAGGTATCCCGGGAGTACCTCGCCTCCTTCCCGCCGACGATCTCCTTGCCCGGCTCGTACGCACCGCCAGCGGCAATCGCGCTCAGCGACGAGGCGACGAGGGGTCCAGTCGCGATACAGGACAGGGTGACCGCGCGACATCCAGCCCGGAACGCCGTTCCGGGCTTTCTAACAGACATCAGGGTTGAATCCTTTCGGGTAGCTCATACAACCAAACGACGACGATGTATGATCCCGCCCCAATTGTCGGCCTGCAGAAGACGACGGACATCGACAGGATTGCCGATATGCGACGGTTCCAATCGACCATCGGTCCTGGGCAATGCCGCCGAGGCGGACTGGGGCCCCGCCCCGGTCTGAAGTCGCCAGAAATTAGCGACCGGCTGGAAGATTGCGCCCGGCCAGCCCATGCTCGTGGGCCCTGACCGACAGTTCGGTCCGGTTGACGCACTCGCTCTTGGTGAGGATGTTCCGCGGGTGGGCGTGGACGGTCCATGGGCTGACGAACAGGTCCTCGCCGATTTGCCGGTCGGAGAAGCCACGGGCGACGAGCTGAACCACCTCGACCTCGCGGGACGTGAGGCCGGCGGCAGTTGGCTGGCCGGCTTCGGTGCCGGGCTGCGAGACGCTCATCAGCGACCGTGGCCGGATCGCCCCCCCGCCGGCGGAACAGCGCGGACGCCTCGTCCAGATCGACCATTACCCGCAGCGGTCGCTGACCGGACAGTTCCAGATGCGTCCGGGCCTCGGCGAACGCGACGGTCGCCGACGGGTGATCTCCGAGCAGACTCGACATCCGGGCGACGGTCAGGAGGCTGGAGGCGCCGGGGAAGTCACCATGTCCGGCGGCGATCAGCCCCTCGGCGGCGTCCCGGAACGGCGCCACGAGGTCGGCCGCTCCGATCGCCCAGACCGCGGTGGCGCCGACTCCGACCGCGCCCTTCAGCGGCCACATCGTCGGCTCCAGCCGCCCAAGAATCTCCGTCAGTGGCTCCAGCATCTGCCGAGCCCGGTCGGGGTGGCCCATGCGGACCAGCGCCAGCGCCACAAGGGCCGCATCGTCGATCGCCGTCGTCCGGATTGCGACGGTCGGGTCGGCGACGAACGGAACGAAGAACGCCGCAAGCTCTTCCCACGAGCCATCGTCGAACTCGGCCAGGAGCGCGCGCAGCCGCCAGAGGCTGGCATGGAGCCGGTGATCCGGACCGGGCCGGGCGATCTGCGCTTCCGCACCGGTCATTGTCTGCCGGGCCGTCGCCCGATCGCCGAGGGTAAGCTGAATAAGGGCCAGCCGGGCTGCGGCCTCGGCGTGACCGTGAACCGAGTCGAAGCGATCGGCCACCGTGAGCAGGTGCTCGAAGTGCGTTCGGGCGCGGCACAGGTCGCCGTTGTGATACCGCCAGTACGCCCCGCAGATGGTGAACGCCCGGATGACCGCCTCGGGCCGCTGCCACCTCTCGGCCAGCCCGGCCAGCGACTCGGTGATCGCCTGGTCATGCAGGTCCAACGGCTGCATCGAGCGGGCGAACAGATCCTCGTCGCCGCTGGCCCGCGCGATGGCGTCCGTCTCGGGGTCGGACCCGAGCCAGCGCGAGGCGGTGACGATCCCGGACATGACCGGTTCCCAACGCGGAATCATCAGCGTCAACCGGGCGCGGGTGACGGCATCCTCCGGTGAGACGTGCGCAAGCCCACGGTGGACAGGCGGCATCCACTTCCCCCGGCTGCCGACCCTGAGCTATCGACTGAATTCCTGAGCCCGGAGCCGCTCGGCAGTGAGCAGGAGGTCCAGGATCGCCCGGTGGATCTCATGCCAGAATCTTTCAGCCGGGTAGTCGTCATCACGATCGTCGTCATCTCGATAGGCGATACCATTCCGGAGGCCAATCAGGTCATCACCGCCAGCGATCCGAAGAAACAGCGCCCGGTCCTCGTCCCGCAGCCGGATCAGGTCGTCGCCGATGATCTCCACCTTGCGCTCCACGAGTGCCCGTAACCCGGCATCCGACGCGAAGTCCTGTGCGGAGCAGGCCAAACCACGGCTCTGGATCAGCCGGGCGGAGTAGACGATCTCCCGGACGAGATGGTCCTGTCTGGGCAGCATTAGACATCCACATCCGGCGTTCTCACAGAACCAGGACGAAGAAGCAATTGCGGTCAATCGGCTCCACACTGAACTCGACCTTCCAGCCGGATGACGCCCAAACGCTGGCAGAGCTCGACGATCTCGGCCCGCTTTGCCTCGATTTCGGATGGGATCGTCGGCGTGACGCTGGTCTCGGTCATCGTGGACTCCTCTCGGTGACGGAAGTCTACCGGAGAAGGGGATGGGATCCGCGGCGTAATCCTGGATGACGTCCGGACTGCTCGACCGTGCGACGCCACGACCACCGATGGCATGCATACCGTCGGTGGTCGTGGGCAGGGATGATGAGCGCTGGATCAGCTCAGGCGAGCGGGCCTGGGCTGGGCAGATACGTATTGATGATCGCGTCAGCAGCTTTGTACGCGAGCGCGCCGACGGTACCGGTCGGGTTATAACCCGCATTCTGGGGGAACGCGCTGGCGCCGACGACGAAGACGTTCGAGACGTCCCAGCTCTGGAGCGACGTGTTGACGACCGAGGTCGTCGGGTCGGCCCCCATGACCGCACCGCCCTGGAGGTGGGTCGACTGGTACGGCACGATGCTGTAGTCGGTCAGGTCGCCGCCGATCCGGGTGATTGAGCCGCCCATCGCCTCGGCGATTTGCGTGATTGGGTTGTCCGCGATCCAGCGGACCATCTTGCGCTCGTTGTCGGTCCAGTTGAAGGTGATGCGGAGCAACGGGTTGCCGTACGCGTCACGGTAGGTCGGATCGAGGCTGACGTAATTCTGCCGGTAGGCCGGGCTCTCGCCCTGCATACTGAAGCCCGCCGACCGGTTGTAGTGTTGCTTCACTGCGGACTTCCAGCCACCGCCCCAGGTCGGGGAATCCGGTGGGAGGGGGCCGCTGCTCTCGATCGGCCGGGCCCCGGTGTTGTTGGCGGCGATGTTGCCGCCACCGAAGAAGCCGAGCCCGGTATGGTCGAAGTTGTCCGAGTGGAACTCGTCCATCGCGAAGCCGGCCGAACCGGCTCCCATGAACCGGTTCATGATCTTGTCGTCATACCAGATGGTCGCACTGGCGCCGCCGGTCTGGTATGTGTAGTTCCGGCCAACGACGCCGGTGTTCTGGACGGGGTCATACGGCTGCCCAATACCGGACAGCAGCATCAGGCGAACGTTCTCCAGCATGAACGCCCCAACCACGATCAGGTCGGCGGGCTGCTCCTGCTCCTGGCCGGCCTCGTCGTAGTACGAGACGCTCGTCGCTACCCCGCCCGTATGGTTGATCCGGAACACCGTCGCGAACTGCCGGATCTCGAGCTTGCCGCTGGCGAGCGCACTCGGGACGACGTTGACGATCGGGCTTGCCTTGGCACCGACGTGGCAGCCAAACCGCTCGCAGAAGCCGCAGTAGTTGCACGGCGCCAGCGTCAGACCATCCGGGTTGGTGTAGTTGCCGGTGCTATTACCGCTGGGCATGGGAAAGGGCTTGAAGCCAAGCTGGCTGGCCGCATCACGGAACAGGGTGGTGTTGTACGGCTTCTTGTTCGGCGGCTGGGGAAACTCCGCCGAGCGGGGTCCCTCGAATGGGTTGCCACCCTCGACGATCTGCCCGTTCAGGTTACCGGCCTTGCCGTTGATTCCGAAGGTCTTCTCGTACGCGTCGTAGTAGGGCTCCATGTCCTGCCAGGTGACGCCCCAGTCCTGGATCGTCGTGTCCTCCGGGAGGAAGCCCGCCCCATAGCGCTGCTCATGGTGGGAGCGGTAATTGAAGTGGTGCTCGAGGTAGCGCCAGGAGACACCATTCCAGTGAACCATGGCGCCGCCGACCCCATTGCCGGGGAGGAAACTGCCATAGCTGCGCATCGGCAGAGCGGTCTGCTCGCGCTGGTTGCGGAAGGTGATGGTGTTGCGACTGAGGTCCTGGAACAACTCTCCCTGCTGGCTGTACCGCCACTCGTCGAAGTGGTCCTGCAGGAAATCCGGGTAGGTATCGCGGTAGGGGCCGCGCTCCAGCGCGACCATCTTCAACGATGTGGCCTTGCCCATCTCGTTGGCGATGACGCTGTTGACGAGACCGAATCCAACGAACACCACGTCTGTCTTGGGCAACATCGCCATGGCTAGATCTCCCCGCCCACTTGCGCCTGGTACTGCCCAAGGCTGATGTACTCGCCCTGGAAGGGCTGGTTGTACTGCTCGATCTCGTTGAAGTAGCTGATGTGGGCCCCGGGGAACCCGATCATCTTCCAACCGACCATGTCCCTGTTGCCGCCCTGGACCGGGTCGGAGAAGTAGCCGGCGATGGTGTAGTTCCGCAAGAGCGTGAAGAACGCCTTTGCGCCCGCTGTTGCCGTCGCGGTCGTCGTCAGCCCAATGTTCGGGGCCAGCTGGGAACCTGACTGATCGAGGGGCTGGGCTTGTAGCGAGGTACCGCCGAAGCCCTCCGGCAGCCCGTTCTCGAGGTCGGCGAGGAGTTGGTCCTGTTGCTCCGGCGTGCACTCCACGAACCCGACGTCGAAAGTCTGCTGCGCGTAGGCGTCCAAGGCGAAGATTCCGATCCGGAAGCGATCACGGACGCTCAGAGCTGCCTGGTCGCCCTGGGTGGGCTCTCCGGGCAGGAACGGTCCCTGCCGGTAGCGGTTACCCCGGTAGTCCATGCCCTCCTTGCCGATCTGGCGGTCGATGAAGTAGACGACGCCCGCCTCGGTAGCACCCGGCCCGTTCTCGTCAGTCGGGATGATCCGGGCGGCAGCGGCCTGAACGATGGCCGCCTGATACGGAACGAAGATCGTGAAGCCCTGGTTGGTCGGCGCGCTGGTGGTCATGTCCATGCCGGCCATGTCGTGACCGGCGGGGGTGGCGGCCGGTGTCCCGACCTGAGCGTCTACCGCCCGGAAGGCGAGCGGGGCCGCCATCGCAGCGACACCCGTCGCGGCGCCGGTCGCCATCAGGCGGCGGCGATTGACCCGGTGCTTGTCGGCGGAAGGATCAACTGATTGCGCTGAGACGTCATCGGGCGGACCTGCTTCAGATGATAGGGGGGCCGCCGAGGTCGTTCTCGGCTGGTCGTCGTCAATGGGGCCGAGAGTACTCATGATGGCCTCGCTCCTTGCCATGCGTGGGCAGTACGTCCTGCCCGTCGTTGGACTGACGCGTGTCGTGGCCGAGCGTTGTGCCGAGAGCCGATTCGTTCCGCGACACCCCGATCAGGTGGCGGGTGTCGCGCCTGGTGTCCCGCAGGCGACCTGATCGAGCCCACCCGCGATGTTCTCGACGACGGAGGTGGCGATCGCTTCGGGGCTTCCGGCGGTGTTCACCGCCGGGGTAGCTTCGCCACCCGCGACAGGGGAAGCGCCCGGTGAGGCGCAGAGTCCAGGTGTCGCTGCCGGGGTTCCGGGAGCGTCCTGCGCGACGGTGTACCCGACGGCACCAATTGCCATACCCGCGCAGAGCACCACCATCATGACGAGACGTCGCATAGAATCGAGCCCTCCTTAAGACCACCCTGCGGTCGTCCCATCTACCTGGTGAGGCGCCGCGGTAATCGCAAGTCAGCAAAGCGCGTGCCACATCGCGTCAATTATAGGTCTCATTTCTATTCAAATCGGCACACGACCGAACTGCCATGGCGGAACCGTTGACACCATTGCAGCGATCTCCCTTCGACTCACCGCACGATCGGATCATCAACGGTCAGCGTCCGCGATGGAGACGATCCAATGCGGCTCGTGAGGGCCGTCAGCCCCGGCGTCGGATTCCATCGGAGCGAACGGAACGGCCAGACGACGAGACGATCGATTGTAGAGGGGGATCAGATGAATGATGAGACCAACGAGCCGCAAGTGAACGGCGAGGTGACGCGGGACTGGCCAGGCACGCTGACCGCAGCTGACGACTGGGAGAACGTCTGGCCGAAGTCTCACAAAGTCTGGCGAGTCTCGACGACGTTCGATGTTGTTGGTCACACCGAAGGGCAGGCCCGTGAGCGCTTCGGATACTTCGAAGACGCCCTGATCAACCTCTTCGCAGCTGGGTATGACGCTCATCCACTGATCAGGTACGTGCTCCCGGGCAGTGCATCGCAGTCAATCGAGCACAGCGTGGTATTCGGGCATGAGGAAATTAACCACGAGTTCCCGCGGTCGATGATGGATGACCTAAACCACTACTGGGACTGGTGGAACCCGAACGCGACGCCAGATCTGAACGCCGACGAACTGGGCGAACTCATGGACATCCGGCACGCGATCGAAGACGGCGCGGCTGAGCGGCTTCGCCGGGTCGAGCACTACCTACGGGCGCAATCGACCTTCGGCAACCCGTTAGATGCCCAGTACCTGCTCGGCATGGTCACTGGGGCGAGCGACGACGCGGCCGATGGGGACGGCGGCGGGGAGGGCGACGCGGGCGGTTGACTCGTCCTCGGGACGGACCGCGACGATGAAGCCGATCCCCATATTGAAGGCCCGGTACCGCTCGCGGAATGGCACGTCCTCATCCAGCACCAGCCAGGTGAAGACCGGCGGGACAACCCATGATGTCGGGTCGATCTCGGCAGCAAGTTCGTCGGCGAGGATGCGAGGGACGTTGTCGATCAGTCCGCCTCCGGTAACGTGGACCATCCCCCGAACAATCGTGCCTTCGGCCTCGGCCAGCGGCGCAACGGTGGGCCGAAACGAGGCGTGGCCAGCCAGCAGGGCGGCACCGATCGTCTGCGCTTCGTCGCCAGGGAGCGGCTGAGCCAGCCGGGCGCGGTCGTTGTCGAGGTCACCGGTCAGGCCGGCGATCCGGCGGGCGAGGCTGAAGCCGTTCGTCTGGAGCCCACCGCTCGGTAGCCCGAGCAGGACGTCTCCCGCCCGGACGCCGGACCCGTCGATGACACGGTCCGGGGCGACCTCGCCGACGATGAAGCCTGCGGCGTCGTACTCGCCGGGCGCGTACATGCCGGGCATCTCGGCCGTCTCGCCACCGATCAGTGCGAGGCCATTCTCCTGGCACGAGGCGACCAGCCCGGCGACGAAACCGTCGAAGGCCTCGCGCTCGAAGACGCCGGTCGAGAAGTAGTCGAGGAAGAAGAGTGGCCGGGCACCGAGGGTAAGGATGTCGTTGACGCAGTGGTTGACGAGGTCGCGGCCCATGCGCTCGTGAGCGTCGCCACCGAGCAGGAAGGCGAGCTTGAGCTTGGTCCCGACGCCGTCGGCGCTGGCGACGAGCAGCCGGTCGGGGCCGGACGGGAGCCGGTACATCCCGCCAAAGTGGCCGATCTCCCCCGCCGGTCCGCCCGCCCCACCGATGGGAGTCGCCCCGAACGCGGCCCGGGCCCGCTCGGCGATCCGGCCGACCGCGTCACTGGTCGCGTCGATATTGACCCCGGCGTCGCGGTACGTCATGCCTGCCTGCGGCCTGGTCACCGGTCACTCCCCTGCTTCGTCACATCGCTGCAATGCCCCACCAGAAACCGGCCGGCCGGTCACCCTATCCGGTCACACCGGTTGGGCAGCCGGGCCGTCCGCGAGCGCCTCGGCCGCACCACTGACCGCCGGGACATCGCGCCTTGGCGTGATGTCGATCGCCTCGTCAGTGGCGCCGATCCGGTGGCGGAAGGCCCGCATGTCGTTCCGGGCGGCGGTCAGGTCCGTCTGGAGCTCCGAGAGCTTGGTCTGCTCACCACGGACGAACCGGGTGTACGGGGCGATCGCCTCGGTGATCCGACCGACCGACCGGACGAGCTCGTACTCGAACTGATCACGCATGACCGTCAGCAGCCGCTGCTCCAGTTCCGTCGAGCGGGCGTGGAAATCGCGGCGGGCCCGGGTCCGCCGGCGCGGCAGGACGAACAGCCCGACCCCGGCGACCAGGCTGGCGGCGAGGATCCCGGTGATATCGACGGCGACCGTACTGGCCGCCGCAACGACCAGCGCCCCGAGCCCGACCGCGCCGGCCTGGGCGACAGCGGTCGCGGCGACGGCGTTGCGGACTGACTGCGAGAGCTGGTTGGCCTCGCCCCGCACGTCGTAACGGTCGATCTCTTCTTTGGCCCGCTTGCTGACGGAGTCGAGCAGCGAGCGCCGATCGTAGCGGAACTGGTTGCTGATCTCACCGACGAGCTGCTCCTCGTACTTGCTCAGCCGGCGCCGGGTGACGTACTCGTTGACGGCCTCCCAGACGCGGAGGTCCTGCTCGACCATCCAGTCGATCAGCTCGTCGATCGTGCTGTCGATCCGCCGCGCGGTGTCCGCGACGACCTGCTCCTCGAACTGGCTCCGGATCTTGTCGGTATTGAGCAGGTCGAAGACCCGCCCGATCCGGACCGTCTCCTCGAAGAAGGCGTCGCCCCGGGTAATCATCTTGGCGATGATCGCCTCGACCCGGCTGAGGTGATAGGTGAACTGGCGGCGCATGTCCTCCTGATAGAGGGCGAGCTGGCGGTCGATGTTCTCGATCGTCTGGACATCCTCCCGCAGGACCTCCAGCCGGTCGGCCGCGTCGTGAAGGTAGCGGTCGGCGGTGTGCTCGGCGATCCCGAGTGGGTTGAGCAGCTTGAGCCGGACGCGGCTCTCCTCGTCCAGCACGTTGACGACGTAGTCCTCGATCGCCTCGAAGCGACTGGTCGCCCAGAGCCGGTCGCGCTCGGCCGGGTTGCGGTCGCCGATCGCCTTGGCCTGCCGGGCAAGCAGGGCCGAGACCGAGAAGACATCGGGCGTGAAGCCGACCAGCCGGGCGACGTTGTCACGGACGAAGGTCTCGACCTGCTCCCGGTCCGCCGGCCCTTGCAGCAGGTCCACCTTGTTGACGATGACGACGATCTTCTTGCCCCATTCGCGGATCTCGACCATGAACTCGCGCTCGCTCTCGCTGAACGGGCGGTCAGCGGAGGTCACGAACAGGACCAGATCGGCCCTGGGGACGAACTGCTGGGTGAGCGCTTCGTGCTCACGGATGATCGCGTTGGTGCCAGGGGTGTCGACGACGGTGATCTCGCGGAGGAAGTCGGACGGGAAGCCGCGCTCGATCACCCCATCGGGGTACATCGTCTCGCCTGGCTCGTCGGCGAACCGGAGCCGGTTGATGACGGACGTCGTTGGCAACACGCCCTCGGGCATGACGTCGGCGCCGACGAGGGCATTGATGAAGGCGGACTTGCCAGCGTTGAACTCGCCAACGATCACGAGCAGGAACAGGCTGTTGAGCTGCTCCGCGGCCCGCTTCATCTCGACGATGTCCTGCGGAGCGGCCGGGTAGCGCTCCAGGATCTCCCGAACACGCGTGAGCAACAGCAGCTCATCGTCGATCAGCTGATGCTGGTGCTCAGTGAGGATGTGTGATGACCGCTCGGCCTTGCCGCGCCCACGAAACCGAAACACCCCTCGGGACATGAGTCCGACGCTCCCCGGGATTGACGCTCGTGCCTCTCAGCCCGGCACTACGGTGCGGGGAACAGGTGGAGGAGAGCATGATCGTTCGGGGCGGGTGCTGCAAGTGCCGACCGGCAGATGGACCGACGGCTCTCGACGCAGGAGGGTCGGATCAGGACGTGGGTGGCTCGACTGGCGAAGTCGGCTGAGAGTCCGTCGCGTCCGACCCAGTGGTTGACGGGGCGGACTCACTGGAAACCGGGACATCGTCCCGCTGCTCGGCCATCACCGGCGGTGACGAGGGCGGTGCGGGAGATGCGGTTGCTGCCGGGACAGGCTCGGGCGGGGCGAAATCCGTCATGGCCTGGTAGGAGTCGGTGTTGGTCCCGACGGCGTAGGTATCGGCGAAGGCGGCGGCCGGGGAAATAGCGGTCGTCTCCTTCGGCGCGGCGGCGGACACGTCTGCATCAGGCTGACGAGGCGCGGCGTCGGACGTTGCGTCCCGTGACGGTGCTAGCGGTGTCTCGGCTGAATCCTCCCCAGTGACGGAAGATGGCATGGCCGCGGCGGATCCCGTGGCCGCCGGCCAGCTGGTCGGGCCCGTTTCGGCGCCTACGGCACGCTGACGACCCGCGCCGGCGGCTGATGCGCCGGGAGCTGCCGGGGCCGCGACGGGGCGCCCGACGGCCGGCTGGCGCGGACCGCGTAGCCCGGTCTCGGAGGTGAACGGTGGCCGCTCCCACCCCTGCGTCAATGCCGCGTCCCGGGAAACGGTCAGGACGACGAGGTCGCGGTCGGCGCGCTCGACCGCCGCCATCGGGACGTAGTAGTCGACCGGCATGAAGAAGCCGCGCTCGACGATGAGGTAGTTGCGGTAGCTACCGGCGACCGATCCGAACCGGGTGTTGTCGTGGCCATAGACCGTGGCGCCGATCACGATGTCTCGGCTGGCCGGGGTGCCGGGTCGCGGGGTGGGCTGCGTCATGGGAGAGGTCCTCTCGGGTCGGTTGACGGGATGGGGCAAAAGCCGGGACCGGTCAGCGACTGGAAGCGCCTGGAGGGAAAGGACAGGTGGCTGATCCGGACTCAGGAAGTGTGCCGACGAACGATCCGCATCTTCCGGCCCAGCGTTCACCGGGCCGTACGTGACCGCATCTGAACCTACGCCAGCCTGGGCCGCCCCGGTTGCATCGCGACGCTGGTTCCAGGGATCAGCGCTCGGCGACGTTGCGGGTGGCACCCGTCCAACGGACCGGGAACGATACACTGGGCCACAGTCATCGGGGCTCGGAGCACGCATCTGTTGGCTGACCGATGCGGTTGTCTGGCCCAGCCGACACCCGAGCATCGGCAGGATATCGGCGGGTCACGGATAGACATTTCCGACCCTTCGACGCGACAACCACGACGACCCAGGCGACCGACCGGCAACACGAGGACAGACCGCATGGCGCGAGAGACGAGTCGGACCAGGACCCCACGGACCCGTCCGGGCCGGGCATCGATGCCGGCCGAGCACGCCGTCCTGGCCCTGCTCGCCGACGCCGGCGGGACGGGTCACGGTTATGACCTCGCCCGCCAGTTCCAGGCCGGCCAGCCGCTGGGCGAGGTGCTGCGGCTGGAGCCGAGTATGCTCTACCACCATCTGAAGAAGCTGGAACGGAACGGCTGGGTGACGACTGCCGTCGAGCCGCAGGGCAGCCGGCCACCGCGGCAGGTCCACACCCTGTCCGATCCGGGCCGGGCGGAGGTCGACACCTGGCTGGCCGAGCCGGTCCGGCGAACCCGAGAGATCCGGCTGGACTTCCTCGTCAAGCTCTACTTCGCCCGCCGCCTCAAGCCGGACTCCGTCCCGGACCTCGTCAGCCGGCAGCGCGCGATCCTGATGGACGCCCTCGACCGGCTCCAGGACCAGACCGTGACCGTCAACGGGACAGACGAGGAGAGCGCCGGGTTCACCCGCGACGCTCTCGACCTCCGGTTGCGACAAACGCAAGCCGCGATCGACTGGCTGGATCACCTGCAGGACTTATCCTCAGGTGCAAATCTAAATTAAACGGTTAGCAAACATCGCCCCACTTCTTGCCCAGATTATTGAAACCGCATGGCAGCTTGGTGAATCAGCGTGTTGAGTGGACGCACTCTCTCCATGCTGTCCACTATTAATCATTCGATCCTGCTGCACCACCACCAATGACACAAGACTGTACATAGCAGCCATTGTCCCATTCATAAAGGTGTGTAGTCGGCAGCCCAGCCCACATCTGTGCCAATAGCATTATAAATGACTGAGGTGCTGCCACAAAAAGATGCACCGACCGAAACGCCGCCGTCGCCAGTGCTCGTTCAATCTCAGTATATGCCTGATTCACCATGGCTAGACAAAGCGCGTTGTCGACCACAAGGGGGCCGTCGACTGGTATGAGCGTCAAGCGCGATGGATGCCACACAGGGTCCATATCGAGTAGCTGATTGACCCTTGGATCGAGGTTCTTGGCACCCGACGCTATCAGAACAACCAGCGTTTGATCGTGGAAGTCGGCGTTCTGTCGTGACACTAGGAACGGCTGAACCTGGGCTGGCTGAACGTCCCCACTCCAGACATCTGTCGCCGTCTGGCGGATATCGAGAGGATATCGTGCGAACACACGACCAAATAGGAACGCCGCCGTGAGGTGCTTGGATCCGTGGACAGCTATCCGAAGACGTCCAAACCGCGCCGCAAACTCCCGCTCGATAGCAATCAGACCCTCAAAAACCACGCCCCAACGTCTCGGGTCAAATGGCGCTGACCGAAGGTAGTCGGTCGCGTCGACGCGCAGGAGATCATTGGATTCGTCAGGAAAGACCTGCCGTGTGCTGAACTGAAGTGAAACGGGCTGAGTAGGTTCGTGCGACGCTAGCCACTTGCGTAATGCTTCAGTGGCCATGCGGGACTGATCGGCGTGTCGTTGGACGGGATTGGATGGGTGGGAGCAGGAGATTCCATGGAATTTTGCTACGTCACTGCCCAGTTGCGCTTTCGACAGCTCGCTTAGCTTCCGAAAGGTTATACGCCGAGCGAAGGAGGTAATAACGAATGCTGGATCAGCTCGCTTCTTTGCAAGTGCGGCCCGCAACTCAATCTCCCGAACGAACCACCGGTCGAATACTCTACTGGTAGCGTAGAGGAGAAGGCCGAAGCATTCCGTCCTAATGACTCGTCGCGCCTCTTCCGGCGAATCGTCACCGACGTTGAATCCGCCACGCTCCTTGTCCACCCAAGGCACAACGCCACGCAATCGAAGCAGGGTGGCGAGCTCCGCTACCTCCCTAGCATAGGCATTATGATGACACAGGAACAATTGTGGGAGTGTCACGCGGCGTCAAGCTCCTTTAACTCATCGCCGTGCGGTGCTTCGGGTGCCAGCCATTCGTTCGTGTCAAGCCACAACTCATAGTAGTAGAGCCAGAGGGCCGACCACGGAAAAAGTGTGTCAGCTAGCAGCCGGCCCGAATGCCAGCGCCAATCACTTGGTCTGTACAGGCAAAGCCTGCCCCGCCCGTAGGTGTGGGGAGTTTTGCAAGCCAGTGGCGGACTGGTCACGACGACGGACGGCACTACGCCGATTGCATAGGTCACATCGAGCATGTAATGCGGCGAACAATCGGTTGGTTGAAGCCAGCCCCGCCACACGCTGCTATTTTGGGAACCGGACCTTGAGAAAGTCGGCCATTGCCGCTGGATGTGAAAGTCTTGTACGGCCAACGTGCGAGCCGTCGGCCCGCCGGATCCGTCACCCATTGCGACGACCGTAGTAACGGGTCAAAGGAACTGGGGTTGTCGTTCCGCCCGTTCCGGCTGGCAAGATTAGGCCCGTACCAGTAACGACCACCGCCCCTGGTTGCCGGACGTTGGCCAGAGATTCGGCATGTCGGTCGACGTTGGACGGAAATGAAGCCTCCCCGAATACGCGTTGCCAGCGATCTATCGCCACAGCCTTGTCATCGGTGGTCACCGCTTTGTCTGCCCAGTTTCGCCCGTCGCCTAATCGTCGCACGAAGGTTTCGAAGTGTGAACGCTCCCAGTTCCACGAGACATCGTGACCAAGCATCGGATCTTGGATGTGCGGAGTCGCCCCATCAGTCCGATTGAAGGTGGGAAGAAACCTGGCGTACAAGTGCTCAAGCAATTCGGCGAAGACGACAGCGATTGGCCGAGTAAGGTCTACGTGACCACCCTCCACCGCCTGGATGCCCATGGTGACCCACCAATAGGACTTGGGTTTCCGGGTTCGCATTTGAATATTACGGAAGTGCTTGAGCAGCTTGATTGTGTTGCGGAATTTCTCGCCGTGCTCCTTGGTCAAGCTCTCAACCAGATCAACTACTCCGCGAGGATCGGATTCAATCCATGTGTTAAATCCCCAGTCCGGCACCTAGATCGGCTTTTCCATGCCGTCAGGCGCGATGCAAGGCACTACATCTAGGTGGAAATCGTCCTCTGGAAAGTAAACGTGGACCGACCGCCTTGCTCGGTCGAGTTCAATGTTCGCGTAGCCGTTGTGCTGCAGCGCGTTTGGAAGGTCATCGAGAGCCGACTTAAGTTGCTTGATCACGTCTTTGGCAATCGGATCGTTGTCCTTAGCACTTCCATCGACCCGTACCAGGAAGTCGACATCTTTAACGTCCCCGACTGACAAGTGTTGGGCATAAGAGCCGACCAATCGTGAGTGTGGAAAGAGCGTTTCGAACTCGTTATGGTCTTCCAGATAGGCGCGAACCAGTGGCGGCAGCGTCGTCGCTGCGTCGAGTCGTTCTTGAGGCGGCCGGATGTTGGTCAACAACTCGTCGAAGTGCGTACCAAGTGTATGCATGGCAATTGCCTCCCGATATATGGTGGGCCATCAAGCTCACGTCAGTGAAACGTGACGGGCCAGGAGCGAATTCAGGGCAAACGCCTCAAACACTTTGTCACCGGGCGGGAAGCGGCGATGCGGATAAGTTTACTCGAACCGATGTTCTTTGGATAGGCCGAACGGCTAGAGTTGCTAGGCCCTTCGGCTATGGCCCCAGGGGTCATCGGGCGTCGGTCGAGATCACTCACAAGCAGCCGATCCTGACCGACGCCCCTTCCCGCCTGCGCAACCAGACCGCGACGGGGACGCCGGGTTCACCCGCGACGCCCTCGATTTGAGACTGCGACAGACGCAGGCCGCGATCAACTGGCTGGACGGACTTTCATCAGATCCGGGCTAATGCCGGGGATCAGCCCAGCAATCGGATCACATCATCGACCAGCCAAACTCCATTCTGAAAGACGAAGGCAACGTAACCGTTCACTTCTACTCCTGGTCCGGTGTCCATAAACTCGCGCTCAATGAGTATCGTCGCCATGACCCGGTCGGGACTGACCATCCGGAAATCCACGAGGCCTCCGTTATCCTCCTGGTTGAAGTCTGGGAGCAGATTCTCATCTCTGGTATCAGCTGAAAGTGCGGCGATTGCTATGAGATCGCCGCTGTCTCGATAGACCAGACGGAGGAGTGCGTTATCGCTCAGGTACACCGCTGCCCGTCGCTGTTCGTGGCTCAACTCGCAGCTCCGGTACCGTCCCCAAGTCGCGGTGATTGCTGCTCTCGTATCGGTCGTTATAGGTGTTCCGGTTGGTGTTGCACCTGTTCCGTCGGGGCTTGGTCCGACAAGATCTGAAGGCGGGAACGACGGGCGCGGCGCCGATGGTTCCAGGAACAGGCGTGGGGTGCCCTCACGATCTGGCTCGATCGGAGTGCCGAGGATTCGGGTCAACTCCTCAAGTGATCGGGGCTGGACGTCGCAGGTCGTAAGGAATGGAACTGCAAGATCGGGATAGGTGTCACGGTAGATGGCAAATCGATCGCCCTGACTCATCTGAGGCGTCGCTTCTGGGCTCGCACCAAACGCCGCCGGGAATATCGTCGGCTCGTCGCCACCCTGCGGAGCGGTGAGGTAGACGGCCAGGCTTGAGGCGGCGACCAGCAGGACGAGTGTCAGGGTCGCAACGAGGCCGAGGGACTGAGCGCCTAGTCGCCGCAGGCGGGACTGCCGCGCCGCCGGACGAAGCGGGACTCGCGGTGTGGCTGACGATGACGGTAGCGTCGCAGTCGGAAATGACGTGACGGTGGAGCGAGCAATCTGGTTCTGGTTCTGGTTCTGGTTCTGGTTCTGGTTCTGGTTCTGGTTCTGGTTCTGCATGAGGTGCTCCCAGCGTTGCGCCTTGCCGGCGCGCTCGAGATCGGCGGCGACGGACTCGCTCGCCACTCCGTGGACATGGCGGACGGCGGCGGCCAGGGTTGGGTCGAGGTCACGGGGCGGAAGGGCCCGGCCTTCGGCGAACCCGTCCAGGAAGGCGTCGAGCCGGGCGGGCTGCCGGGCGTCGTCCGGCCCGAGCGGTGGCTGTCTGGTCATCGGGTCTCTCCCTCCGGGTCGATGTCGCGGAGCAGGTCGCGGAGACGGGCGTAGGCGCGGAACTGGAGGCTCTTGACGGCGCCGAGCGACAGCCCGAGCGCCGTCGCGACCTCCGGCCCGGTCAGCCCCGCGACCCGCAGCTCGACGACGTTGCGCTGGTCGGTCGTGAGCCGAGCCAGCGCCGAAGCGAGTCGGCGGCGCTCATCGCTGGCGACGGCGTGGTCCTCCGGCGAGGGACGTCGGTCGGCGATCTGCCCTGAGGCGTCGATGTCGTCATGGAAACGGCGACGCCGGGCGGTGTCGATGACGACGTTGTGGGCGATGGCGAACAGCCAGGCCCGGAACGAGCCTCCCCGAAACCGATCCAGCGCCGTCATGGCCCGGGTGAACGTCAGGCTGGTCGCGTCGCCGGCCGCGTCCCGGGTGCCGAGCCGGCGCAGGCAGTAACCGTAGATCGCGTCGTGGTGCCGGTCGTAGAGCGGCGCGAAGGCGGCGAGGTCGGTCTGGGCAGCCCGGACGACGGCGTCGTCGGCCAATGCCTCGTTCGCGTCCGGCACCTGATCGGGGCCGTCCTCAACCATCCGGGCGATCACCCATCCCTCCCCCGCTCGTCCGGTCGCTCGCCGCCCGGGTCATGTCGTGCTGTCCGGCGGCGTTACAAGGGGAAACGCAGCGACCCGCCGAAAGGGTGCGGCTGGCGACGGAAGCCGTTCGGATGCTTCCTCGTTCGGGGTATCCTCAGGGAAGCATCAATGCTGCACAGGAGGCATTCGAGATGGTTACAACGACAGACACTTTCACGGCCACCGTCGCGGATGACGGGACGATCCAGCTCCCACCCGGTCTGGCTGAACCTGGCGAGACGATCATTTTTCGCATCACGCGGCACGCCGGAGCGGAGTCCACGCAACAAGCGAATATTGAGGCGCCGGAGACCGACGAGCCCGTTCGGCTCACACGCCTGACAGCGAAGACGCCGGAGCAGAAGGAGGAGTTGCTCCGCCAGATAGAGGAGATCGTGGCTCGGTTGGCACCCAAACTCAAGGACATGCCGAACCACGGCGATTTCCTCTATGGTGAAGATGGGTTGCCACGGTGATTGTGGACACGTCAGCACTGGTCGCGATCATCAAAAACGAACCGGAAGCACGTCGATGTGAAGCGGCGATCGTTTCAGCCAATTCGCTTCGAATGTCGGCCGCGAATCTTCTTGAAGGAGTCATGGTGATGGACAGGATGGACGATGTGGCTGCCGTCGACGATTTTCGCCTGCTCCTGAATAAATCAGCCATCCAGATCGCGCCGGTAACCGAAGCACAGGTCTATATTGCTCGGGAAGCGTTTGCCCGCTTCGGCCGTGGCCGCCATCCGGCGAAGCTGAACTTCAGTGATTGCTTCGCCTACAGCCTGGCCAGAATGACCGACGAGCCGCTCCTGTTCGTCGGGAACGACTTTGGCCAGACCGACATCAGCATCGTCTGAACCCCATTCCTGATTCCTGCACCACTCCCGTGAGGACTCCGATCCATGACCGCCAGCATTGTCCGGGGCAACTCCGTCTTCGCCGGCCTCTCGACGACCGTCTTCGAGACGATGTCCCGGCTCGCGCGGGAGCACGACGCCGTCAACCTGGGCCAGGGGTTCCCGGACGACCCGGGTCCGGCCGATGTCCGGCAGCGCGCCGCCGAGGCCGTGGTCGATGGCTGCAACCAGTACCCGCCGATGCTCGGGCTGCCGGCGCTTCGGTCGGCCGTCGCGAGCCACTACGCGCATTATCAGGGCGTCACCCTGGACCCGGAGCGCGAGGTGCTGATCACCTCCGGCGCGACCGAGGCGATCGCCGCGGCGCTGCTGGCGTTGATTGAGCCGGGTGACGAGGTCGTTCTGTTCCAGCCGATGTACGACGCCTACCTGCCCCTGGTACGTCGGGCCGGCGGCGTGCCCCGGTTCGTGACGCTTCAGCCGCCCGGATGGGGATTGACCGAGGAGGCGCTGACCGCGGCATTTTCGCCCAAGACGCGCGTCGTGCTGTTCAACAACCCGCTCAACCCGACCGCGACGATGTTCTCCAGCCATGATCTGGCGCTGCTCGCCCGGTACGTCCTCGGTTCGGACGCCGTCATGATCAGCGACGAGGTCTGGGAGCACGTCATCTTCGACGGCCGTCCCCACACCAGCCTGCTGGCGCTCCCGGAACTGCGGGACCGGACCATCAAGATTGGCTCGGCTGGCAAGATCTTCTCGCTGACCGGCTGGAAGGTCGGTTTCGCCTGCGCCGCCCCACCACTGCGGGACCTGGTCGCGAAGGCTCACCAGTTCCTCACGTTCACGACGCCGCCAAACCTCCAGGCGGCCGTCGCCTATGGGCTCGCCAAGCCAGATACGTACTTCGATGACATGCGGACCGGCTTCGCCCGCAGCCGCGACCGGCTGGCCGGCGGTCTGGCCGGACTTGGCTTCCCGGTCCTGCCGAGCGAGGCGACCTATTTCCTCAACGTCGACCTCGCCCCGCTGGGCATCACCGACGACGTCGCCTTCTGCCAGCGCCTCGTAACGGAGCATGGCGTCGCCGCCATCCCGGTCAGCGCCTTCTACGCCGAGGACCCGGTCACGACCGTTGTCCGGTTCTGCTTCGCGAAGCACGACGCCACCGTCGACCGGGCGCTGGAGCGGCTGGCGAACGTGCCGCTTGACCGATGATTTGAACGAGTGGTAGTCAGGTCGCCGGTATCATTGGAATCTGTAACTCTGGACAGATGTGTTGGGTGTTGGGTGATGAGAGGAGATCTGGAATGGCTACACACACTGCTGTCGGGCGTGCTGATGGCACCGTCGTCGTGCCAGTGGACGAAGCACGACCCGGCGAGACGGTCGTCATTCGGATCGACCGGGTTGCTGTGAAGCAGAACGAGGAGATGACGGTCAGCCCAACAACGGATCCGCTGATCGACCGGTGGCGGGAGATTGGGCGCCACAATCGTGCCCAGCTCTCGGAGGACCAGATTGCTCGTCTCAATGGTGACTGGCTGTATGACGAGAATGGCCTGCCGAAGTGATCGTCGACACCATCATTTGACTGGTATCCAAAAGGAGTCTGGCCGTGAAACTTCATACCGCCACCGTGCAGGACGACGGCACCGTTCACATCCCCTTCGATGTCGCACGACCCGGACGAACGATTGTGTTCTCTGTTCGGGATGTCAGTACGGAACCACGCGTTGCTACCGATCCAACACTGGTCCCTGAGCTCGATCGTGTCACCGCCCGGACTCCAGAGCTGAAGCGCCTGCTCATTGAGGAGGTCCTTCGGATGGGCCGGGAAACACGAAAGCGGCTCCCGGAGAGTCAGCGGACGAGTGATCACGACTGGCTCTACGACGAGCATGGCTTACCCAGGTGATCATCGACTCTTCGGCCCTGATCGAGATCGTCACGGGGCAACCGGAAGCGGAACGCTGCTTCAGCACCCTCCTCGACGCAGACATCGTCCGGCTATCGGCCGCCAATCTCCTTGAGGTCTATCTCGTGACCGACGGTCTGGATGATCCTGATGCCGGTGCCAAGGCCACCCGACTTCTTCGACTCGGCCGTATTACCGTCGAGCCCGTCACCGAGGCACAGGTGCTGATCGCTCGGGAAGCGTCATTGCGCTACGGTCGGGGCCGGCACCCGGCGAAGCTCAACTTCGGTGACTGCTTCGCCTACGCCCTGTCGAAGCAGACCGGCGAGCCGCTGCTGTTCGTCGGCAACGATTTCGGCAAGACGGACATCGTTATCGCCTGAGTCACTGGCCCCCAGGTCAGGAGATCAGGCCTGTTGTCGGAATCGGCGCCATCCGACGGAACTTGCTTCCGGATACCATGTCGCGACGACGACTGGATACGATCTGACCGGAAAGAGCCGACGCCGCCGTGCCCGAGATCTATGACAACCTGACCGAGGAGACCCGGCTGCTGGCCGGGCTCCAGAAGGCGTTCGGTGACGCGATCTCGGCCGACATTTGCGTCGGGTATTTCAATCTCCGGGGTTGGCGCAGACTGGCGGCGCAAGTCGACGGGCTGCCACTCGACCCGGGCACGCCGGCCTGCCGGGTGCTGGTCGGGATGTCCCAGCCGTCGCCATCCGACGAACTTCGTGAGGAACTCCGGATCCTACCCAGCGGCGGGACCGTCGCGTTAGTCGACAACCAGACGGCCAAGCGACGGGAACGCGAGGCAGCCGAGACGTTTAGGACGCAGCTCGCGTGGGGGATGCCAAAGGCCGAGGACGAGCGGGCGTTGCGGAAACTGGCCGACCAGCTCCGGGAGGGCCGCGTCCGGGTCAAGCTGTTCACCCGCCATCAACTCCACGCCAAGCTTTACCTGATCCACCGGCGCGACCTCGTCACCCGGCGGATTGGCTACCTCGGTAGCAGCAACCTGACCTTCCCCGGCCTCCAGGGGCAGGGCGAACTCAACATCGACGTTCCGGACGGCGACGCGACCGCCAAGCTGGCCCGCTGGTTCCAGGACCGCTGGGACGACCGGTTCTGCCTCGACATCACCGACGAACTGATCACCATCATCGACGAGAGCTGGGCCCGCCGGAAGCTCGTGCCGCCGTATCACGTCTACCTGAAGATGGCGTATCACTTGTCTCAGGACGCTCGTGAGGGGCTACAGGAGTTCCGCATCCCGAAGGTCTTCGGCGACAGGCTGTTCGACTTCCAGGTCGCCGCTGTCAAGATCGCCGCCCGCCACCTCAACCGACGCGGCGGCGTGCTGATCGGGGATGTCGTCGGCCTCGGCAAGACAATGATGGCGACCGCACTGGCCAGACTGATGCAGGAGGACCAGAACGACCGGACGCTCATCCTCTGCCCGAAGAACCTCGAGGAGATGTGGAACTGGTACCGCGAGGAGTACGGGCTCGACGCCAAGGTCGTCTCGTTCAGCCGGGTCGAGAACGAGTTGCCGGACCTGCGGCGTTATGAGCTCGTCCTGATCGACGAGAGCCATAACCTGCGCAATCCCGAGGGCAAGCGCTACGCCGTCATCCGCGACTACATCACCCGCAATGACGCCCGCTGCATCCTGCTCTCCGCCACCCCCTACAACAAACATTACCTCGATCTCGGCGCCCAGATCCGTCTGTTCGTCCCGGTGGACGATGACATCGGCATCCGGCCAGAAGCGGCCATCCGGGAAGCGGGAGGTGACGCCGAGTTCTCCCGGCGTAACCCAAACGTCAACTTGCGAACGCTGGCCGCGTTCCAGAGGAGTGAGTCAGCGGACGACTGGCGCGATCTGATGCGGCGCTATCTCGTCCGGCGAACGCGGAGTTTCATTCAGCAACACTATGCCGAGACTGACGAACAGGGCCGCCGCTTCCTTCGTCAGAGCGACGGGACACTGAGCTACTTCCCGAAGCGAGTCCCGAAGACGGTTCCGTTCGCGCTGACGGACGGAGGTCGGCCAACCACCTACGCTCGCCTGGTCGGGCCAGAGATCGTCAACCGGATCGATGCGCTGACCCTTCCCCGCTACGGGCTGGGGACCTATCTCATCGTGAACGCGGAGTCCAGGGCGAGGGGCGGCGAAGCCCAGACGATCGCCAACCTGAGCAGGGCGGGAGTGCGGCTCAAGGGATTCTGCCGCACCAACCTGTTCAAGCGGCTGGAAAGCAGCGGCTCGTCCTTCCTGCTCTCGGTGGAACGGCACGCCCTTCGGAATATCATCTTCCTCCACGCGCTGGAAAATGATCTCCCATTGCCGATCGGTGATCACCAGTACGCTGACGTACCGCTCGATGGCGTCAACGGCGACCAGGACCTCGAGGCGACGCTGACCGGCGGCTCGAAGGCGGACAGCGCGGACCTGATCGACAGCGACGAGCAATCGGTCACCGAGGATGTCGCTGCCGGAGCCGGCGAGCCAAGCCGGGAGGCGCTTCGGAAGCGGGCCGCCCAGGCCTATGCCTCCTACGCCGGGAAGCACAAGGGCCGATTCAAATGGCTGCGGCCCGAGTTGTTCAATGATGCCCTCCGGCGCGACCTGGCCCACGACACCGACCAGTTGATCGCCGTGCTTGAGACGGCCGGTCCGTGGCAGGCGGGAGACGACCCAAAGCTGACCGCGTTGCGCTCCCTGATCACCGACGCCGACCGGCACGGGCGGGACAAGGTCCTGGTCTTCACGCAGTTCGCCGACACCGCGAACTACCTCGAAGAGCAGCTGCGTGGTCAGGTCGAGGGCGGGGTCGCGGCCGTAACCGGAGCGGCGGCGAACCCGACGGCGCTCGCCCGGCGGTTCAGCCCGAAGAGCAACAACGAGCGCCCCGCAGCAGGCGAGGAGATCCGCGTCCTGATCACGACTGACGTATTGAGCGAAGGGCAGAACCTGCAGGACTGTCATGTCGTCGTCAACTTCGATCTGCCCTGGGCGATCATCCGCCTGATTCAGCGGGTCGGCCGCGTCGACCGGATCGGGCAGCAGGCCGAGACGATCTTCTGTCACTCGTTCCTGCCGGAAGAGGGAATCGAGAGTTTGATCAACCTGCGGAAGCGGGTCCGGGCCCGGCTGACCCAGAACGCCGAGGTCGTCGGGGCAGACGAGGTCTTCTTCGAGGACGACGCCGGCGACGGGGACCGAGTGCTGGTGGATCTCTACAACGAGCGGGCCGAGGCGCTGGAGGACGAGGGCGACGATGAAGACGTCGACCTTGCGTCATACGCGCTCCAGATCTGGCAGAACGCGACCGAGAAAGACAAGCGGCTGGCCGAGACGATCACCCGGCTGCCGGCGATGATCGCGGCCACCAAGGATCTGAACCCGACGATCAGCGACCCGGAGGGCGTCATGCTGTTCGTCCGGAGCGGCGATGGCACCGATGCGCTCGTCCGCGTGGACGAAGCCGGGGAAGCGCGATCGTTCTCCCCCCTGGCGATCCTGAAGGCGGCTGCCTGCCGGCCCGACACCCCAGCCCGAGAGCGCCGCGACGACCACTACGGACTGGTCGAGGAGGCAACGAGGGCAGTGCTGTCTGGCGGCGCGGGAACGGGCGGGACCGGACTCGGCCGGCCGAGCGACGCCCGCCGCCGGGTCTATGACCGGCTCTCGACCTACCAGCGCCAGATCACCGGCAGCCTGCTCGTCGGCAACGGGGCGGTTCCCGACGAAATCCGGCGCGGGCTGGACGGCGTGCTCCGGGCCCTGCTTCAGGCGCCGCTGCGCGACACAGCCCGGGCGTCCCTGCTGCGCCAGCTCCGCAGCGGGATCCTCGACGAGGCCCTGGCCCAGCTAGTGATCGACCTCCAGACCGACGGCAACCTCGTCACGGCGGTCAATACCGCAGACCGCGAGCCGCAGATCATCTGCTCGATGGGTCTGCGGCCGGTGTAGAACTCCACCCCCCGGCCCCCTCCCCATCTCGCTGGCGTGCTTCGCACGTGCGGATGGAGAGGGGGAGACGGTTCATATCGATGCCAGGCCACTTTCCGGAGGGCTTCAGCCCGACCAGCATGAGCCCCTCTCCAGCCGCATCCGCAGATGCGAGATGGGGAGGGGTTGGGGTGGGGCTCTTCAGAAAGGCGTAGCCGACCGACACCAGACCCGATCGGCTATCGTATCGTTGTCGCTACGCAGGATAGAGACAGGGGAATCAGGCATGGCGACAGACATCACCCGGCAGCAGGTCGATCAACTCATCCGGACGAGGCAGTTCGGGGAGTTCCTGCGCGAGCTGGGCGGCTGGGACGCCCCGGTCAGCAGCCAGTCGATCCCCATCACCCTGGACCCGCCGAAGGGCAGCGACGCCGCTCCTCGGACGTTCACCCTGCGACCCGTCGTCCAGAAGCTCGAGATCGTGGTCTATGCCTGCGCGCCCGGCCCGGACGGCCAGCTTCCCGACCACGTCACCCGCCGCCGAATCGAGCGCGAGCTGACCGCCTACGCTTTCCTGCACCTGATCATCTTCCACGACGAGTCCTTTGGCCGGCAGGTCTGGCAGTGGACCACGCGGGAGAAGGGCAAGCCCGTCCGGGTCGGCGAGGCCGAGTACACGCCGCGGAAGTCCGAGGACCTGATCCAGCGCCTCCAGTCGATCACCTTCTCGCTCCAGGAGGAGGAGACACTCGGGCTGGTCACGGCGCTGGACCGACTCGGCAAGGCCTTCGACCGAGACAAGGTCACGAAAAAGTTCTACGACGACTTCAAGACACAGCGCGACGTGTTCGAGGGGTTCATCGAGGGGTTGCCGCACGAGGGGGAGCGGTCCGAGTACGCCGCGCTGATGCTCAACCGGCTGATGTTCGTCTATTTCATCCAGAAGAAGAACTTCCTCGATGGCGACCCATCGTATCTGGAGAACCGGCTCCGGCGCGTATCGTCCGGCGAGCTCCGGGACAGCGAAGCCGGAGCCGGCTTTCACTCGTTCTACCGCCAGTTCCTCCGGCGGCTGTTCCATGAGGGACTGGATACGCCGGCTGTCACCCGCGACCCGCGCCTGCGCACTCTCATCGGCGACGTGCCGTACCTCAACGGCGGCTTCTTCGAGCCGAAGGAACTGGAGCGCGACAACCCCGGCATCGACATCCCCGACGCGGCCTTCGAGACGCTCCTCGCCTTCTTCGGTCGCTACCAGTGGCACCTCGACGACCGCCCGACCGCCCGACCGGCAACGATCGCGAGATCAACCCGGACGTGCTCGGCTACATCTTCGAGAAGTTCATCAACCAGAAGGAGATGGGCGCCTACTACACCAAGGAGGACATCACCGGCTACATCTGCCAGAACACGATCCTGCCCTGGGTACTCGACAGTGCCCGGCGGGACTGCCGCGTCGCCTTCGACCCGGAGGAGACGGGCAACGTCTGGGAACTGCTCCGGGCGACGCCGGACCGCTACCTCTACGACGCCGTCCGAAAGGGCGTGATCGACGGCGACGGCAAGGTGATCGAGCTGCCGGACGAGATCGCGGCCGGGGTCGACGACGTCGCCCGGCGCGGCGGCTGGAACGCGCGAGCGACGGCGCCGTACGCCCTGCCGACCGAGACCTGGCGCGAGCACGTCCACCGGCGCCAGCGCTGCCTGGGACTGCGCGAGAAGCTGTCCATGGGCGAGATCCACACGGTCGACGACCTCGTGACCTGGAACCTCGACATCCGCCAGTTCGCCCAGGACGTCGTCGAGCACGCCGAGGGGGTCGATCTGCTCCGGGCGATGTGGCGGGCCGTCCGCGACGTGACGGTGCTGGACCCGACCTGCGGCTCGGGCGCGTTCCTGTTCGCCGGGTTGCAGGTCCTGGAGCCGCTCCACGACGCCTGCCTGACCAGGATGGGCGCGTTCGTCGACGAC
>JAABUN010001033.1_pt1 | contig 66310 bp, 67 predicted proteins | sample 5559311 | NCBI WGS metagenome assembly JAABUN01 (sample SAMN10711877, study PRJNA513370) | rock metagenome | isolation source: Antarctica rocks | place: Antarctica: Victoria Land, Siegfried Peak sud
CGGGTCGTTTGACAGGTCGCGCCATTCCTATCGAGACAATCTCGTCGTATACGCCAACCTCAAGGCCTGACCGAGCCTTGATGTAGCCAGTCTCGGCAGAAGGATCCACCGATCTGGTTGGGACCGGGCGACTGCTAACAGGCAGGCTGGGCGGTTCATGCTTCTGGCCATCGACATCGGCAACACCCAGACGGTGATCGGCCTGTTCGGGCTCGATTCCCAGGAGGTGCCGGCCAGGCAAGATGGCGATCTCGACCGCGTCGGCGCTGATGGAGCTTCTCCGAGTCGTAGCGAGCGCGGGCTGCTCGACCACTGGCGCATCGCCACCAATGCCGAGCGCACGGCGGACGAGCACGCCTTGCTGGTCCAGGAGTTCCTCGGGTTTCACGGGTTCTCCTTCGACGAGGAGATCGACGGCATCGCCATCTCGTCCGTGGTGCCACGCAGCACAGCGGCCTTCCGTGAGATGACCGAGAAGTACTTCGGGTTCAAGCCCGTGGTGCTCGAGCCGGGCATCCGGACCGGCATGCCGATCCTGACCGAGAACCCCCGTGAGGTCGGCGCCGACCGGATCGCCAACGCGGTGGCCGCCGTCGACATCTTCGGCGGGCCGGTGGTGGTCATCGACTTCGGGACGGCCACGACCTATGACGCGGTGTCGGCCGCCGGTGAGTACCTCGGTGGGGCGATCGCACCGGGCATCGAGATCAGCCTCGATGCCCTCTACACACGTGCCGCCGCCCTGCGCAGGGTGGAGCTGGTCGAGCCCCGCAACGTGATCGGGCGCACGACCGTCGAGTCCATCCAGTCCGGCACCGTGTTCGGGTTCGCCGGCCAAGTCGACGGCATCTGCCAACGGCTGGCCCACGAGCTCGGAGAGCCGTCGGTCGTGGCCACCGGCGGCCTGGCCGACCTCATCGCGCCCTACACGCGGTCGATCGAACACGTGGAGCCGTGGCTGACCCTGCATGGCCTGCGGCTGGTGTTCGAGAAGAACCAGCAGGCCAAGGAGCCCCGTTGATCGTTGCGAGCACCGATGGGTGACATCGATGGATGACACGCTGCCGTACCGGTTCGAACCTGACACCACGGTCGCTGCCCTGGTCGAACGGTTCGACTCGCTCGGGCCTGGCACCGAGACCGGCGCCACCGTCACGGTGGCCGGCCGGCTGATGCTGCGCCGGGTGCAGGGCAAGTTGGCCTTCGGAACCCTTCAGGACCAGACTGGTCGCGTCCAGCTGTTCGCGCCGGTGGCCTCCACGCCGGAGTTCGAACGGTTCACGTCTCTGACTCTCGGTGACTGGATCGGGGTCACCGGCGAGGTGATGACGACCCGGCGGGGTGAGCTGTCGGTGAAGGTCGAGTCGTGGACCTTGCTGGCGCCCACCCGGCGCCCGTTCCCCGACAAGTGGCACGGGCTGAGCGACACCGACACCCGTTACCGGCAGCGTTACGTCGATCTCTGGGTCACCGACGAGGCCCGTCGCACCCTCCAGCTCCGGAGCAGCGTGCTGTCCCTGACCCGACGGTTCCTGGAAGGCCGCGGCTTCGTCGAGGTCGAGACACCGGTGTTCCACCCCATTCCGGGAGGCGCGCATGCCCGGCCGTTCGTCACCCACCACAACGCGCTCGACCTCGATGTCTACCTGCGCATCGCTCCGGAGCTGTACCTCAAGCGGCTGGTGGTCGGCGGCTTCGAGCGGGTGTTCGAGTTGGGCCGGGTGTTTCGCAACGAGGGCCTCGGCTACCGCTGGAACCCTGAGTTCACGATGCTCGAGCTGTACCAGGCCTACGCCGACTACCACGACATGATGGCGCTCACCGAGGAGCTGGTGGCCCACCTGGCCATGGAGCTGTGCGGCACGACGTCGCTCATCTACGGCGGCCGAGCGCTCGACCTGGCTCCGCCATGGCGTCGCGCCACCATGACCGAGCTGATCGCCGAGCACGCGGGCGTCGAGGTCGATCTCGACACCGCGGTCGACGAGCTGCGCCGGCTCTGCGCCACCCATGACATCCCGACCGAGGATGGTTGGGGCCCGGGCAAGCTCATCTTGGAGCTGTACGAGAAGACCACCGAGGGCGAGCTGTGGGGCCCGGTGTTCGTGTGCGACTACCCGAAGGAGGTGTCGCCGCTGGCTCGTGACCACCGGTCCAAGCCGGGCTACGTCGAACGGTTCGAGCCGATCGCCGCGGGACGGGAGCTGGGCAACGCGTTCAGCGAGCTCGTCGACCCGGTCGAGCAGCGGGCCACATTCGAGGAGCAGGCTCGCCGGAAGGCGGCCGGCGACGAGGAGGCGATGGTCGTCGACGAGGACTACCTCCGAGCCTTGGAGTACGGCCTACCGCCCACCGGTGGGCTCGGCATCGGCATGGACCGGGTGGTGATGCTCCTGGCCGACGCGGCCACGATCCGCGACGTGATCCTCTTCCCCACGCTCCGGCCCGAGCCGGGAGGTGGGCAACTCGAACACCCTGGTATCTGATCAGATACCATGCGCATGGTGAACGCCGCCACCGCCCTTCGGTCGATGCGCGCCCGGGCGCGCTTGTCATTGCGTGACCTGGCGGAACGCGCCGGCACGTCCCACTCCACGCTTTCTGCCTACGAATCTGGCCGCGTCAATCCCACTGTCGAGACGTTCGATCGGGTGGCCCGCGCCGCGGGCTTCATGGTGGAGGCTCACGCCACGTCTCTCGTGGTCGACGGACCCGATGTAGGTGCTCGCGGCCGGGAGTTGGCTGAGGTCCTGGAGCTGGCTGAGAACTTTCCGGTTCACCATGCCAAGACGCTGCCGTACCCGAGGTTCGGGCCAGCGTGACCAGCCTGACGAACAAGATCCTGAGGATCGACAAGGCTCTCAGCCTGGCCGGTATCGACCACGCGTTCGGAGGCGCGCTCGCCTTGGCGTGGTGCACTGAACGGGCGCGCGGCACCATCGACATCGACGTCAACGTGTTCGTCGACGTGACGCGATCGGCCGACGTGGCCGACTCCCTTTCCCCGCCGGTGACGTGCACCGAGGCGGATCTGGCGCTGCTCGAGCGCGATGGACAGGCGAGGCTGTGGTGGGACAACACCCCGATCGACGTGTTCTTGAACACGACGGAGTTCCACGCGCAGGTCGGCGAACGCGTTCGCTTCGAGCAGTTCGGCGGGATGACCATCCCGTTCCTGTCATGTTCGGACCTCGCCGTCTTCAAGGCGTTCTTCAACCGAACCAAGGACTGGGCAGACCTGGAGGAGATGGTGGCGATCGGGAGCCTGGACGTCGATCGCGTGCTAGGAGTGCTCGTGCGGCACCTCGGGTTCGCAGACGAGCGGGTCGCCCGTCTCCGTTCGATCGCATCGGCCTGACGTACTGCCGCCAGGTTCACTCGATGCCATGCTCCAAGGCGTAGCGGATGAGCTCCTGCTTGCGGTTGAGGCGCAGCTTGCCGAGGATGTTGCGCACATGGTTCTCGACGGTCTTGTCGGCGATGAACAGCTGCTCGCCGATCTCGCGGTAGGTGTGGCCGCGCGCCACGTACTGCAGCACCTCGCGCTCCCGGTCTGACAGGGGTGAAGCGCCTCCCGCCCTGGCCATCCGGCGGAACTCGCCCAGCACGAGACCGGCCAGGCTGGGGGAGAACACCGGCTCGCCGTGGGCCGCCTTCCACAGCTCCTGGCGCAGCTCCTCTGAGGGCGTTGACTTGACCAGATAGCCGACCGCGCCGGCCGCCACCGCGTCGAGCAGGTCGCGCTCGGCTTCGGACACGGTGAGCATCACGATCGGCACTTGGGCGCTGCACTCCCGCGCCACCTTCGTCCCTCCGCCGCCGGGCATGTGCAGATCGCAGATGACGAGATCGGGTTGAGATCGACCGATGACGTCGATGGCCTCGTCGGCGTCGGCGGCTTCACCCACCACGTGGAAGTTCTCGCCCAGGTCGCTGCGGACCCCGGACCGCCAGATCTGGTGATCGTCGGCGATCACCACCCGGACCGCCCGCAGCTCGCCCATGCCAGAGTCTCCCATTGGGTAGGTTCACGTGATGCGGGTGGGGGTGGTGGTGAACTGCGGGGCCGGTTCGGTGGACGACGATGCCACCTCCGAGCAGCGCCACGACATCCTCGAGGCGTTCGAGACGGTGCACGTTGACGCCGAGGTCGTGTTCGCCAAGGGAACGGAGCTGACCGACGCGATCCAGGCGGCGGCGAGGAAGCATCCCGATGCGGTGGTGGTGGCCGGCGGCGACGGCAGCATCGGCACAGCAGCCTCGGTGCTGGCCGACGGTGATGTGCCGTTGGCCGTGCTGCCGTTCGGCACGTTCAACCACTTCGCCAAGGACATCGGCATGCCTCTCGAGCTGACCGCGGCCGCGGCCGCCGTCGCTCATGGAGAGACCCGCAAGGTCGATCTGGCCGAGGTGGGCGGACACTGCTTCGTCAACAATTCCTCCATCGGCGTGTACCCGATCATGGTCGCCGTCCGGGGCCAGATCCGCGAGCAGCGCGGCTGGGGCAAGCTCCGAGCCGTGCCGGTGGCGATGGGGCACGTGCTGCGCCGGTTCCCGGTCCGTCGGATCACCATCACCGCCGACGGCTACCACGCGCGTCTCCGCACCCCGTTCGTGTTCGTGGGCAACAACCGCTACGACGTCGGCCCGAGAGGGGTGGGCGAGCGCAGCGAGATCGACGGCGGGGAACTGTGCGCCTACGTTGCCCGAGCCGAGTCTCCGCGGCGGCTGCTGTGGATCGCGATGAAGGCGGTCGCCCGGGGATCGGCTCGAGTGCCCGAGCTGGACGAGATCTGCGGCCCCGAGATCACCATCGACGCCCACGGGCACCGGGTGCAGGTGTCCCTCGACGGCGAGACGATGACCATGCGCTCCCCCCTGAAGTACCGGATCCGACCCGGAGCCCTTCCGCTGCTGGCCGAACCCGCGCCGGGAGCCACGACCGGTGCGCCGACCGATCCGTCAGGCGCCGACGCGGTCCCGACCCCGTAAGGGGCAACCCGACTCATCGCGGCGCCCACAAGCGGATCTCGGTGCCCCGGCCAGGTCGTGCGTCGACCTCCACCCGGCCACCGACCTCAGCCATGCGACCTCGAATGGAACGGCTCAGGCCGACGCCTTCTGGGGTGGCGGTGGGATCGAAACCTGAGCCGTCGTCTTTGACCGACACGAAGATCTCGCGGTCGGCTGGCTCGACGTAGATCACGGTGCGGTGCGCCGCCCCGTGCTTGGCTCCGTTGGTCAATGCCTCGCCGACCGCGCCGGCCAGGGCGGCCACCACCGCGGTCGGCAGGGCCGGCAGCTCGCCGGGGTCGTCGACGGCGATGACCTCAACTCGTCCGCCGTGCATGTGCTCGCTGCGGGCCGCGGCGACTCGCAGCGCAGTCACCAAGCCGGCCCCGGGTGCTGTCACGCCGAACAGGTACTGACGCAGCTCCCGCTCCTGGTCGCGGGCCAGGGCGCTCAGTTCGGGGTCCGTGGACCGACGCTGCACGACGGCCAGCGTCTGGAGCACGCCGTCGTGGAGGGTACGGGCCACATCTTCACGGGCTCGCGCCGCCGCGGCCTCGTTCTCGGCTTCACGCAGCCGACGCATCAAGAACCCGGCTACGCCACCGGCCAGCGCGAACAACACACCGGTCGACAGCAGTGAGAGAGCCGATGGATCGGCCCATGGGGCGATCCGGCTCCCGGCGACTCGGCCCAGTCCCAAGGCGATCCCGGCGGCCACCCCGCCCCACGGGCCGAACAACACACCGCACACCAAGGCCCCGGCCAACGGCCAAGCCGAGCCGAGCGACTGGGCGTGAGGTCCGTCGTACACCCAGCCGTCGGCCGTGAGGAGGCCGAACCCGATCGCCACCTCGGCCAGTGCCAGAGGAACGGCCGAAGCGGCGGCCGGGCCATGTCGCACCAGCACGGTGACGACCACGGTGAACCCTGCCGCTACGGCGACGCACCCCAGTGCGGCAAGCGGCCGCTCGAGGTCGTGTCGGGTCACGCTGACCACGACGATCAGCCAGCCGAGGGCCAGCCACCGGAAGGCCAACAGGCCGCGGAGCACGCTGCGGTCTAGTGCCGGGTTCGGAGTCCACCGACGTTGGGTCATCGGATCTCCATCTTGGGCCGCAAGCCAGGGGTGGCGGCGGGTCACAAGTGCAGCACACCGAGTCATCCCATGGCAGTGGGCCCATGATGGTGGCCACTAACGTGGTCGAGCGTGGCGCAGGAGGGATCGGAGGAGCTGACACCCCCCGGCACCGGTGGCGGCGGTCGAGCTGACCGGTTCCGTCACCGCCGGCAGGGCACGGCGCTCAGGCAGCGAGGACTCGTCATCGGGATCGGTTTGCTCGCCGTGGCTCTGGCGGCTGGCTTGCTGTTCCGGTCGACGTGGGCAGACGACTCCAAGGGTGAGGTCCGGAAGATCGCCACCGGACGACAAGGCACCGGCTCACGTCGGACCACAACCTCCGAGCCAGGGCCCGTCTCCTCCGGCCCGGTTCTCGGAGGGACGACCTCATCGGCGTCGACGTCGAGCCCTGCGGTCACCTCTACGACGGCTCAACCTGGGCCGGCATCAGGTCCGCCTTCGTTCACGATGCTGTTCGCCGGCGATCTGCTCCCTCATGGCCAGGTCGACTCGGCGGCCGCACTGCTCGGCCGAGCATCGGGGCAGGCCTATGACTTCGCGCCGTTGCTGGCCGGGATGGAGCCTCTCGTGTCCGGCGCGGATCTCGCTATCTGCCACATGGAGACGCCGGTCGCACCCACCGACGCGCAGATCAGCGGTTACCCCGCGTTCGGCGCGCCGGTCGGGCTGGTCAAGGCCATCCACGACACAGGTTATGACGGCTGCTCCACCGCATCGAACCACAGCCTTGACAAGGGCAAGGCCGGCATCGCGGCGACGGTCTCCGCGTTCAACTTCGCCAAGCTGGGCCACGCCGGCAGCTACATCAGCGCCGAGGACGCGAGCCGCATCCAGATGTATGACGTGAAGGGCGTCAAGGTCGCGCACCTCAGCTATGCCTATGGGTTCAACGGCATCCCGATCCCCGCCGACGCGCCCTACGCGGTCAACCAGATCGACCAGAGCCGCATCCTGGCCGATGCCAAGCGGGCCCGGGCCGCGGGCGCCCAGTTCATCGTGGTCAGCCTGCATTGGGGCAACGAGTACGTGCCGGCGCCGAACGCCCAACAGCTCGCCCTCGCTCCGGCACTGACCTCATCGCCCGACATCGACCTGGTGGTTGGTCACCACGCTCACGTCGTGCAGCCCGTTGTGCGGGAGAACGGGAAGTTCGTGGTGTTCGGCATGGGCAACCAGCTCTCCAGCCAGACCCAGGACCTGCGCCGCGACGGCTTGAGCGTCCTGGTCACCGTGACTCGCCAAGGCGATGGGCAGTACGCGGCCACTCTCGTGCGCTGCATCCCGACCTATGTCGATGCTGCGCTACGGCTGCACCCCGCCATCCCTTCCCTGGCCGGTCCGTCCATCCCGCCCGGCTTGCGCAGCCAGCTCACCGCCTCGTTCGCCCGCACGATGGCCGTGGTGAACAGCCGTGGCCCCACGCCGGGCGTGATCCCCTATGACCCCGCCCAACCCTGAACAGGCCGATCGTGCCCTTCCGATTTGGGTCAGTCGACCGCGCTGTCGCAGGTGGATCGACCCAAATCGTCGGCGAAGCCTCAGGCCGCGCGAACTGCTTCGACGCTGTCCAACAGGGCCGACGCCGCGCCCTGTAGGGCCCGGGCCGCGGGACGGTGGGCCAGCGGCTCGAGCTCCTCGATGGCCCATGTCGCGTAGGCGCGAGCGGTCTGGATGGCTTGTTCCACGCCGTCACTGGCTCGGACCAGCTCGCGGGCACGGACCCAGGTCGCTCCGTGCACCGGCGTGCTGAGCAGCTCGCGCAACTCACCGCCATAGGGGCCGTGCAGCGCCCGGAGCACCGGCAGCGTGTAGACCCCCTCGACCAGGTCGTGACCGGCCGGCTTGCCGAGCTGCTCGTCGGTGGCCACCACATCGAGCACGTCGTCCACGATCTGGAACACGATCCCGTACCGCAGGCCGAACCGGGTAAGACGATCGACTTGATCACGAGGCAGATCGGCCACCAGAGCGCCGATCCGGGCGGCCGCTGAGAACAGCGACGCGGTCTTGCGTTCGATCGACGCCAGGTAGGAGTCCTCTGAGCGGTCAACGCGGTAGGCGGTGTCGAGCTCGAGCACCTCGCCCTCGCAGAGCTGGCCGATCGTGGCTGCCAGCAAGCCCGCCACCTCCGTCCCGAGCGATGCCGCGATCTCCGATGCCCGAGCCAGCAGCAGGTCACCCGAGATGATGGCCCGCAGGTTCCCCCATCGGGCGTTGACACTCTCCACTCCCCGGCGGGTGACGGCCTCGTCGATCACGTCGTCGTGGTGCAGTGACCCGAGGTGCACCAGCTCCACGGCGACGCCGCCGCGCACGACGTCACGGTGAGCCGGGCCTGCAAAGCCCTCTGCGCAGGCCGCGGCGGCCACCGCGAACAACGGCCGGACCCGCTTACCGCCAGCCATGATCAGATGACGAGCCATCTCGGTGAGCCGGGGCTCGTCCGTGTGGACTGCCGCGAGCAACTCTTGTTCGACCCGAGCCCGGTCTTCGGCCATCGTGGGCAGCGCCAGCAACGGGTTCGGCTCCATCCTCGGTCACGCTAGGGCAGTGCTTGCGCCGTCCCGAAACCGTCGCGATGGCTCAGACCGGGCCGCGGCGGCGGATCACCGTCCCGACCGCGGCAGTGGGTTTGGGGAGGCCACGGTTAGACTCCCAGCACATTTCCCCCGCTGCGGGAGGCACATCTCTTGTTCGAACGGTTCACCGACAGGGCCCGCCGAGTCGTGGTGCTCGCTCAAGAAGAGGCACGACTCCTCAACCACAACTACATCGGCACCGAGCACATCCTGCTCGGGCTCATCCACGAGGGTGAGGGCGTCGCCGCCAAGGCCCTGGAATCGCTCGGCATCTCGCTCGAGGCGGTCCGGAGCCAGGTCGAAGAGATCATCGGCCAAGGCGGTTCCTCACCGAGTGGTCACATCCCCTTCACGCCCCGGGCCAAGAAGGTCCTGGAGCTGTCCCTCCGGGAGGCGCTCCAGCTCGGGCACAACTACATCGGCACCGAGCACATCCTGCTCGGGCTCATCCGCGAGGGTGAGGGCGTGGCCGCCCAGGTGCTGGTCAAGCTCGGTGCGGACCTGTCCCGTGTGCGCCAGCAGGTCATCCAGCTCTTGTCGGGCTACTCGGGCCCGGGCGGCTCAGGCAGCGGTGAGAAGGCCGGCGCCACCGCCGGCGGCAGCGGCGAGCAGACGCCGTCGGGCTCGCTCGTCCTCGACCAGTTCGGTCGCAACCTGACCCAGCTCGCCCGCGAGAAGAAGCTCGACCCCGTCATCGGTCGAGCCCGCGAGACCGAGCGGGTCATGCAGGTCCTCTCCCGGCGCACCAAGAACAACCCCGTGCTGATCGGGGAGCCCGGGGTCGGCAAGACGGCGATCGTCGAAGGCCTCGCCCAATCGATCGCCGCCGACAGCGTTCCGGAGACCCTCACCGGCAAGCAGCTCTACACGCTCGACCTTGGCGCGCTGGTGGCCGGTTCCCGCTACCGCGGCGACTTCGAGGAGCGGCTCAAGAAGGTCCTCAAGGAGATCCGCACCCGCGGCGACATCATCTTGTTCATCGACGAGCTCCACACGTTGGTGGGCGCGGGCGCGGCCGAGGGAGCGATCGATGCCGCCTCGATCCTCAAGCCGATGCTGGCCCGGGGCGAGCTGCAGACGATCGGCGCCACCACGCTCGACGAGTACCGCAAGCACCTCGAAAAGGATGCGGCCCTCGAGCGCCGGTTCCAGCCGATCAAGGTCGAGGAGCCGACCGTCGCCCACACGATCGAGATCCTGAAAGGGCTCCGCGACCGCTACGAATCCCACCACCGCGTCACGATCACCGATCAGGCGCTGGTGGCCGCGGCCAACCTGGCCGATCGCTACATCTCGGACCGCCACCTCCCCGACAAGGCCATCGACCTCATCGACGAGGCGGGCTCCCGCCTGCGGATCAAGCGCATGGAGACACCTCCGGACTACAAGGAGCTCGAGAACCAGATCGCCCAGGTCGTCCAGAAGAAGAAGGAGGCCGTCGAGGCCCAGAACTTCGAGGACGCCGGCTCGCTCCGGGACAAGGAGAAGGAGCTGCTGGGTGAGAAGGAGACCAAGGAGGCCGAGATCAAGGCGTCCGGCGTGGACCTGTTCGACGAGGTCGACGAGGAGTCCATCGCCGAGGTGCTCTCCATCTGGACGGGCATTCCGGTCTACAAGCTCACCGAAGAGGAGACGGCCAAGCTCCTACGCATGGAAGACGAGCTGCACAAGCGGGTCATCGGCCAAGAGCAGGCGCTCAAGTCGGTCAGCCAGGCCATCCGCCGCACCCGTGCCGGCCTGAAGGACCCGAAGCGGCCGAGCGGATCGTTCATCTTCCTCGGCCCGTCCGGGGTCGGTAAGACCGAGCTGGCCAAGACCCTCTCCGAGTTCCTGTTCGGCGACGAGCAGAGCCTGATCGCCCTCGACATGTCCGAGTACATGGAGAAGCACACGGTCAGCCGTCTGGTCGGTTCGCCTCCCGGCTATGTCGGCTACGAAGAAGGCGGCCAGCTCACCGAGGCCGTGCGCCGCAAGCCGTTCAGCGTGGTCCTGTTCGACGAGATCGAAAAGGCCCACCCCGACGTGTTCAACACGCTGTTGCAGATCCTCGAAGAGGGCCGGCTCACCGACGCGCAGGGCCGCTCGGTCGACTTCCGCAACACCGTGCTGATCATGACGTCCAACCTCGGCACTCAGGACCTGCGCAAGGCCTCAGTCGGGTTCGGAAAAACCGACGAAGCCGTCTCTTACGAGAAGATGAAGGAGAAGGTCAACGACGCGCTGAAGTTGCACTTCCGCCCGGAGTTCCTCAACCGGATCGACGAGACGATCGTCTTCCACGAGCTGTCCAAGCCCGAGGTCACCCAGATCGTCGACCTGATGATCAAGCGCACGAGCCTGCAGTTGGAGGGCCAGGGCATCGGCATCGAGCTCACTGACGCCGCCAAGCTGCTGCTGGTGGAGCGGGGCTATGACCCCACCATGGGCGCCAGGCCGCTGCGTCGGGCCATCCAGCGCCTGATCGAGGATCCGTTGTCCGAGCGGCTGTTGTACAAGCAGTTCCGGGCCGGTGAGATCATCATCGTGGACGCCGAGGCCGATCCAGAGTCCACCAAGGGCGAGGACACGATCGTGTTCCGTTCGGTCGAAGGCTTCGAGCCACCGCCGGTCGAGCTGGCCGAGGCCGGTCCCGCCGAAACCTGATCCAACCCAGGACCAGCGCGCCCGTTGACGGGCGCAGGCGCCGGCTCCTTGCCGCCCGCTCGCGCACGCGGTTCCCAGCGGCGACGGCCGCTACGCTGCCGACGCCGTGCGCGTCCTCCCACGACCTCGTCGCCTCCGGACGCTCATGTTGGTGGCGGTGCTCGTGGTCCTCGGCGGAGGCTGCCAGGTTCGCACCGACGTTGAGCTGGCCGTCGCCCGCGACGGCAGCGGCACCGTGGCGGTGACGGTCACCCTCGACAAGGAGGCGGCGGCCCAGGTGCCGAACCTCGCCGCTCAACTCCGGGTCGACGATCTGCGCAAGGCCGGTTGGCAACTCACGGGTCCGAGGCGAACGTCGGGCGGGGCGGTGGTGGTCTCGGCCCGCAAACGGTTCGGGCGGCCCGAACAGGCCGGTGCAGTGCTCGAGGAGCTGGCCGGCAGGGGCGGCCCGTTCAGAGGTTTTGCCGTGACCCGGACCCACTCGTTCGCTCGCACGACGTGGGCCGCGCGCGGCACCGTGGATCTCAGTCGGGGCCTGGCTGCGTTCAGCGACCAGCGGCTGACGGCCCTGCTGGGCGGGAAGCCGTTCGGGCGCTCCGACGCCGAGCTGCGGTTCATGGCCCGCGGTTCGGTGGCTGACGCCGCGCCGTTCCGGGTCCGGGTCCGCCTACCTGAAGGCCAGGTCCGTGCCTATGACCTGCGCCTGGGGGACCGGCCGTTGCGGATCGACTCCCACGTCACGAAGACGGCCAGGAAGGCCTACCTGTTGGCCGGCGCCGCAGTGGCGGCGGTGGTGGTCGCGGTGGCTCTGTACCTCCTGGGCGGCCGCCGCCGGCGCAAGCCACCCCGAGCGCAGAGGGGCATGGGCACCTATGACCGGCGCCGCTTCCAGGCGATCACCGACGTCGAGGAAGGGCCACCGCCCGGCACAGGCGGAGCGCCGGAGCTGGTGCGGGTGCGGCGGCCTCCACGACCGGGAACAGGATCAGGCGGGCCTGGCCGTTCCGGGACCCCGCCTCAACGGTCCCGACCTGGCACCGGTCAACGGCGGCCGCCCGACGCCTGACCGCGGGTCCCAGATTCGCGTCATACCCCCTCGGTAGGGTCCGAGCATGGCCAAGGTGAGAAGCGTGTTCTGCTGCACTGACTGCGGCACAGGGTCGCCAAAATGGGTCGGTCGGTGCCCGGGCTGCGGCGCCTGGAACACCTTGGTGGAGGAGGTGGCAGCGGCTTCGGAGGGTTCAGTCCCGCTGGCGCACGCGGAACGGCCGACGCCGATCGCCGAAGTGCTGATGGACGAGTGGGAAGCGCAGTCCACTGGACTGCCCGAGCTGGATCGGGTGCTCGGCGGCGGCTTGGTTCCCGGCTCGGTCACTTTGCTCGGGGGCGAGCCGGGCATCGGCAAGTCGACCCTGCTGCTGCAGGTGGCGGCTGAGTGGGCGGCCGGCCGGCGGGTCCTGTACGTGTCAGCTGAGGAGTCCCGCCAGCAGGTCCGCCTCCGGGCCGATCGGCTGGCCGCGCTGCGTCCCCGCATCTGGCTCTCGGCCGAGGCTGCACTGCCCCACATCGAGGCCCACGTCGAGGAGGTCGATCCGCACCTCTTGGTGATCGATTCGATCCAAGCGGTGCACGACCCTCAGCTGGGCTCGGCTCCGGGGTCGGTCGGCCAGGTGCGGGCCTGTGCTCACCGGCTGGTCCAGCAGGCCAAGGCTCGTGGCCTGGCCACAGTGCTCGTCGGGCACGTCACCAAAGACGGCGGGCTGGCCGGCCCTCGAGTGCTTGAACACGTGGTGGACACCGTCCTGGCCTTCGAGGGTGATCGCCATCATGCTCTGCGGTTGCTGCGCGCGGTCAAGCATCGCTTCGGTTCCACCCAGGAGCTCGGGCTGTTCGAGATGGGCGATGCAGGGCTCACCGGCGTGCCGGATGCCAGTGGCCTGTTCCTGGCCGACCGGCGTCATGGGGTACCGGGCTCGGTCGTGGTGCCCACCATCGAAGGGCACCGCCCACTGCTGGTGGAACTCCAGGCGTTGGTGGCCAACTCCTCGCTCCCCGCTCCTCGCCGCTCCGCCCAGGGGCTCGACGGTGGCCGGTTGGCTCTCCTGCTGGCGGTCCTTGAACGTCGGGCCGGCCTGACCACGCTGGCCACCTCGGACGTCTATGCCCTGGCGGTGGGTGGCGTGAAGGTGGTGGAGCCAGGTGCCGACCTAGGCGTGGCTCTGGCCGTCGTGTCGGCGCTGACCGACCGCCCGCTGCCGGCTGGCCTCGTGGCTTGTGGCGAGATCGGGTTGGCCGGCGAGCTGCGCCAGGTCGGCCAGACGGCCCGCCGCTTGGCCGAGGCCGCTCGTTTGGGTTTCACCTACGCCATCGTTCCGTGCTCCGCCCCCGATCCACCGCCCGGCATCAGCGCGCTCCGGGCCGCCACCTTGGCCGAGGCGGTCGACGGCCTCGGCCTGGCCTGCTCTGGTCGCCCACCGGGGCTCCGAAGCGTCGCCCCTTGACGGCCCGGGCAACGGTGCCGCGTTGGCGTGGGCCGTAGGATGCGCCGGTGGCTCCCCGCCGCAGTCCGCCTCTGCTCCACGCACTAGCCCTGGTGGCGCCGGGCCAGCCGCTGCGCGAGGGGATCGATCGGATCCTCCAAGCCGGCATGGGTGGGCTGATCGTCATCGGCGACGGACCCGAGGTGCTCAACATCTGCTCCGGCGGGTTTCTGCTGGATGCCGCGTTCAGCCCCCAGCGCCTGTCGGAGCTGGCCAAGATGGACGGCGCCACGATCCTGGCCTCTGATGCCAGCCGCATCGCCCGGGCCAACGTGCATCTGGTCCCCAACCCGAGCGTGGCCACCGCGGAGACCGGAACCCGGCATCGCACTGCCGAACGGGTAGCTCGCTCGATCAACGTCGCGGTGATCACGATCTCCCAGCGGATGGCCACCATCGCGGTGTACGTCGGTGGCGACAAGCACGAGATCGAACCGGTCGCGAGGACCCTGAACCGGGCCAACCAGGCCTTGCAGACCCTGGAGCGGTACAAGGCAAGGCTCGACGCCGAGGCCACCACGCTGTCGGCGCTCGAGGTCGAAGACATGGTGACCATGCGTGACGTGGTCACGGTCCTGCAGCGCACCGAGATGGTGGGGCGCATCGCCGACGAGATCGAGGGCTACATCATCGAGCTGGGAGAGGACGGCCGGCTGGCCCGCCTCCAGCTCGAAGAGCTCCTCGGCGGCGCCGACTTCGACCGTCGACTCGTCGTTCGGGATTACCGCAACGAGCACTCGTCCCTGTCGCTCGAGGAGACCTTGGAGGCGTTGGCCGCCCTCGACACCGATGCGCTCCTCGACCTGTCGAGCCTGGCCGAAGTGCTGGGTGTGCCGGCCGGTCCGGACCTCGACCTCGGCGTGCCGCCCAGGGGCTACCGCATGCTGTCGCGCATCCCTCGCCTGCCCGAAGCGATCATCGAAAAGATCGTGCACCGGTTCGGCAGCCTCCAGAAGCTGATGCGGGCGACCATGGACGACCTCGACGACGTCGAAGGGGTGGGCGAGACCCGCGCCAGAGCCATCAAGGACGGGCTGGCCCGCTTGGCCGAGACCACGATCATGGACAGGTACACATGAGCGGCGGCCGTCTGACGACGTTGGACAGCGGGACACCGGTGTACCTCTCGCCGAAGCCGGCGCTCCCCACCCGCAGCCTTGTGCTCTTCCCTGACATCGGCGGGTTGCGGCCCCTCTTCTTCGACCTGTGTGATCGCTTGACCGAAGAGCACGGGTGGGCGGTGGCCGCCATAGAGCTGTGGCCAGGGCAAGAGGACCTGCCGGTGGAGGAACGCCTAGGCCTGGTGGGCACGCTCGACGACCGCCGATTCATGGCCGACGCCGGTGTCGCGGCCGAGCTGCTCGGGAGCCCGCCGGTGGCCGCACTCGGCTTTTGCATGGGCGGGATGCTGGCCCTCAAGGCGGCGTCGTTGGATCGCTTTGATCGGGTGGTCTCCTGTTACGGCATGGTCCGGGTACCGGACGCTTGGCGGTCGGCCAGCATGGTCGACCCGATCGACGGCCTGCGCTCCGGCGGGCCGACCGTGGCCGGCAAGGTGTTGGCCATCGTCGGAACCGCCGACCCGTACCTGCCACCCCGCGACGTCTCGGACCTCGAAGCGTCCGGCGCGAAGGTTCTCCGCTACGAGGGTGCCGAGCATGGCTTCATCCACGACCCGTCCCGGCCGGCCCACCGCCCGGATGAGGCCGCCGACGCCTGGAGCCACATCGAGCGTTGGCTGGAACCGGCGGGCTGAGGGCAAGGTGAGCTAACGGGCTCGGTGCTCGAGCTCCTCGCGGTTGGTGATCCGGTAGCGGCGGTCCTCCTGGTCGATCCAGCGCAGCCGGACGAAGGAAGCGATGGCCTTGTTGACCCGCTCCCGTGACGCCCCGACCATGCCGGCCAGCTCCTCCTGGGTGATCGGCAAGGTGAACACGTCGGCGTCCCCGGCCAACTCGAGCAGACGCTTCGCCGTGCGGCCGGTCACGTCCAGGAACATCGAGTCGGCCAGCGCGGTGTCGGTGCTGCGGAGCCGACCGGCCAGGAGCCGCACCACGTCCCAGAGGAGCGCCGGCCGACCGGAGTAGATCTCCCGGAGCGGGACATAGGGGATGGTGATCACCTCGGACGGCTCGAGCGCCCGAGCCTCCGCCGAGCGGCCCAGGCCGTCGAAGAGCGGCATCTCTCCGAACAGGTCACCGCGCTCCATCAGCGCCACCATCGATTCCCGGCCGTCCACTGAACGCTTCGAGATGGCGATCCGTCCTCCGGTCACCACGTGCAGTTCGTCGGGCTCCGCGTCTTCTTCGAACAGCAGATCTCCACGATGCAACTTGCGGACCTCGGCGGATGCCGTGAGGCGGGCGATCTCGTCGGATGTGAACCCGGCGAACAAGTCGACGCTGCGCAGAAGGTCGGTGTCCACCATGGCTGCGCCATCGTAACGAAGGAGACGGATCGGGTGCCGAAGCCGGGGTGGTCGCTACAGCCGTCCCTGAGCTGGACCCGGACGATCGGGCTCTCCATGCCGCGGCGGGGCCTGTCCTACGTTGGGCCGATGCATGACCCGGTTGACGTGTGGGTGATCGTGGTGGCCGCCGGTCGTGGGAGTCGGTTCGGGCGACCGAAGCAGTACGAGGTCGTCGCCGGGCACCGCTTGCTGGATTGGTCGGTCGGTGCGGCTCGCTCGGTCGCTGACGGCATCGTGCTGGTGGTCCCGCCGGGGGCCGAGCGCGACGACGAGGCCGCCGTCGAGGCCGTGGTGGCCGGTGGCGCAACGCGATCGGCGTCGGTGCGGGCCGGTTTGGACGCCGTGCCGGCCACGGTCGGGATCGTGCTCGTCCACGACGCGGCGCGGCCGATGGCCTCGGCGAGCTTGTTCGCCGCCGTGGTCGACGCCGTGCGAGCTGGCGCTGATGCCGTGGTACCGGCGGTGGCTTTGGTCGATGCGGTCCGCTCACGCGACGGCGGCCCGGTGGACCGCGAGCAGCTCCTGGCGGTCCAGACGCCGCAGGGCTTTCGGGCCGATGCGCTGCGAACGGCCCACGCCACCGCTCCGGAAGCCAGCGACGACGCCGTGCTGGTGGAGGCAGCAGGTGGCAGGCTCGTGATCGTGGACGGTGAGCGAAGCAACTTCAAGATCACCGAGCCGCCCGACCTGGTCCTCGCCGCGGCGATCCTCGGTTCGTGATGGAGGTCCGGGTCGGACAAGGCTTCGACGTGCATCGCTTCGTCGAGGATCCTGGTCGCGTACTTGTGCTCGGCGGCGTGCGGTTCGAGGACGCTCGGCCGCTGGCCGGCCACTCTGACGCTGACGCAGTTGCCCACGCGTGCGCCGATGCGCTCCTGGGAGCCGCCGATCTCGACGACATCGGCGCGTTGTTCCCAGACACCGATCCGAAGTGGCAGGGTGCGGACAGTCTCCTCTTGCTGGCCGAGGTCAGCCGCCGCCTCCGGGCCGAAGGTTGGTCGGTCGGGAACGTCGATTGTTCGGTGGTCACCGACGAGCCCCGCATCGCGCCGCAACGTGCCGCCATGCAAACCCGGATGTCCGACGCGGTGGGCGCTCCGGTGACGGTGAAGGGGCGGCGGCCGGAAGGTCTGGGCGCTCTCGGTCGAGGCGAGGGCGTGGCGTGCTGGGCGGTGGCGGTGATCACTCGCAGCCGGGGAGAAGAATGATGGCTGCCCGCCCGCCGGCCAAGCGCCGGGGTCGCGGACCGGCCCGTCGCCCCGAGTCTCGTAGCGCCAAGAGCGCCAGGTCACCCGGCCGATCCGCGAAGCGGGCCACGCCCCGGCGTGAGGAGCGCTCTGCAGCCCCGCGCCGTCCGCCGAGCGCTCGCGGCGACCCGCCGGGCAAGGCAGGTAACCGGGCTACCGGAGCCGGAGGCACAGACCGGGCCAGTTCCCGTTCACGTGGCCCGAGGCAGGGCCGTGGCACGCCGACCTCGTCCCGCCGGTCAGCGCCTCATGGGCTCGGAGGTGATCAGGTCGAGGGGCGCCAAGCCGTGCGGGAGCTGCTGCTGGCCGGTACTCGCAGGGTGCGCGAGCTCTGGCTGGCCACCGAGCAGGACCCCGCACCGGTGCTCGAGGACATCACGTCCCTGGCCGCCGAGCTCAGGGTGCCGACCAGGGAGGTGAGCCGGGGCCGGCTGGACGCTGCGGCCCGCACCGACGCGCCGCAGGGCGTCTTGGCCCGGGCCGCGCCCCTCCCGGAGGCCGAGCTGGACGACCTCGCCCGGTCGAGTACCGGCCGGAACCCGTTCCTGCTCTGCTGTGACGGCATCACCGATCCCGGGAACCTCGGCGCGCTGCTTCGTTCGGCGGAGTGCGCAGGGGTGACCGGCGTGGTCCTGCCTCGGCATCGAGCGGTCCACATCACGCCGACGGTCGCGAAGGCGGCGGCCGGGGCGATCGAGCACCTCCCGATGGCACTCGCCGCGGGTCTCCCATCCGCGTTGCGCCGGTTGGCCGAGCTCGGTGTGGTGGTCGTCGGTCTCGACGAGACTGCCGATCGCCCCCTGTGGGATCTCGACGTGGCTGACGGTCCGTTGGCTCTCGTGTTGGGGGCCGAAGGCTCCGGCTTGGGTCGGTTGGTCCGCCAGCGTTGCCACCAGGTTCTGACCATCCCGGTGCGGGGTCGGCTGCCGTCGCTCAACGTGGCCACCGCAGGGGCCTTGGCCTGCTTCGAGGTCACCCGGCGCCGAGCCTGATCCGCCCAGCCGCCCATTCGGTCCTCGCCGCCGCAGCAGGCCCGTTGACCACTCCAGCAGCCCCTTGACCGTACCTAGGGTACTGTTACTGTGCGTACGCTTACGGTTGCCGTGGGCTAGTTGGTTCTGCCCATCGCTGCACCCTGTCGCCCTCTCGTCGTCTCACCGCAGGAGCAATCGTGGCCGCTTCCTCCCTCCGTCGTTTGGGTGAACTGTCCGATCCGGAGCTGGCTGAAGCTGCCCAGCATGGCGACGATGCAGCCCTCGCCGTGCTTCTCGCCCGGTACCGCCGTTTCGTCCGGGCCAAGAGCCGCGGGTACTTCATCGTCGGCGCTGACCACGACGATCTCGAGCAGGAAGCGCTGATCGGCCTGTTCAAGGCGGTACGGGACTTCCAACCGGCGCACCTCTCGTCGTTCAGGTCGTTCGCCGAACTGTGCATCACTCGCCAGGTCATCACCGCCATCAAGACCGCCACCCGCAAGAAGCACCAGCCGCTCAACCAGTACATCTCGATCTCGGCCGATGCCAGCGCCGATCAGAACGGGTCCCAGGGCGACGATGAGATCCTCCTGTCGGTCGCCCACGACGACCCGGCGGACTTGTTGGTGGCCGCTGAGCGAATGGCCTCGATGGGCGCGGCGCTGGGTGAGCGCCTGTCCGAGCTCGAGCTGGACGTGCTGGCCCGTTATGTCGCGGGCCAGTCATACCGCGACATCGGCGAACAGCTCGGTCGTCACAGCAAGTCGATCGACAACGCGATCCAAAGGATCAAGCGCAAGTTCGGCGAGCATCTGGAGCAGGAGGCGGCGACCGCGACCGCCGACGAGCTGGCGCTCACCGGTTGACCAACCGTCTGGGGTGAGTCCCGAATTGCCGCGGCCTGTACCGGCCCTGGCGTCGAGAATGACCGGGCATGGCCACGATCACCGCTCGCGACGTAACCCTGGCCTTTGGCCCGAACCCGGTGCTCGAGTCGGTGTCGGTGACGGTTGCCCCCGGGCACCGATGGGGAGTTGTCGGGCCGAACGGGACCGGCAAGTCCACGTTGTTGCGGGTCTTGGCCGGTTCGGTCGTTCCCGACCGTGGCTCGGTCCGCCTCACCCCGCCGGCGGCCACCGTCGGTCTCCTGCCCCAGGAGCCCGATCGTCGTGCGCAGGAGTCGGTGCTGGCCTTCCTCGGCCGTCGCACAGGGGTGGTACGGGCCGCCGCTGAGCTCGAGGCGGCGACGAGCGCGCTGGCCGATGGTCGGCCAGGCGCCGACGATCAGTACGCAGTGGCCCTCGATCGATGGTTGGGGCTCGGCTCGGCCGACTTCGAGGCCAGAGTTGGCGAGGTGCTGGCCGACCTGGGCATCGACGGCCGGGTCCTGGACCAGCCGACGGCGACCTTGTCCGGCGGCGAGGCGGCGCGCGTGTCGCTGGCCGGCATCCTGCTCAGCCGGTTCGATGTCTTCCTCTTGGACGAGCCGACGAACGATCTCGACTTCGACGGCCTGACCCGCCTGGAGGAGTTCGTCGCAGGACTGGACGCCGCCCTCGTCGTGGTGAGCCACGACCGAGCGTTCCTCGACCGTGTGGTCACCCACGTCCTCGAGCTCGACGAGCAGGCCCACACCGCCCGCTTCTACGGCGGAGGCTGGACGGCCTACCTGGCCACCAAGGCCACGGCGCGCCGTCATGCCGAAGAGGAGTTCGCGCAGTACGACACGAAGCGCAAGGACCTCGCCGACCGGTCTCGCACCCAACGCGAGTGGTCGGTGCAGGGCGTACGTCGAGCCAAGCAGGACAGCAGCGAACGCGACAAGTTCATCAGGCAGTTCAAGATCAACAGCTCCGAACATGTCGCGGCCAAGGCCAAAGCCACAGATCGGGCCCTGGCCCGCCTCGAGGTCGTGGACAAGCCCTGGGAAGGCTGGCAGCTCAACCTGACCATCGAAGCTGCTCCCCGCAGTGGCGAGGTGGTCATGCGTTTGCAGGACGCAGTGGTCGATCGAGGGAAGTTCCGGCTCGGCCCGATCGACCTCGAGATCGGCTGGGCGGAACGCGTCGCGGTGGTCGGAGAAAATGGTGCCGGCAAGACGACGTTGCTCGACACGATGCTCGGCCGCCTGCCCCTGTCGTCCGGCGACCGCTTCCTCGGCCCCGGAGTGCTGGTCGGTGAGCTGGATCAGAACCGATCGCCGTTCGCCACCCACCGATCGCTGGTGGAGGTCCTCGGCGTGGAGTCGGACTTGGCCGTCGAAGCGATCCGGTCACTGCTGGCCAAGTTCGGACTCGCTGCGGACCATGTGGCCCGGCCTGCGCAGTCGCTGTCGCCGGGCGAGCGCACGCGGGCCGGACTGGCACTGTTCATGGCTCGAGGCGTCAACTGCCTCGTACTCGACGAGCCGACCAACCACCTCGATCTGGCCGCGATCGAGCAACTCGAGGCGGCGCTCGACTCCTTCGACGGAACGGTCCTGTTGGTGAGCCACGATCGCCGGATGCTGGAGACGGTGCGATTGGACCGTCGCTTGGAGGTACGGGCTGGAGAGGTGTTCGAGTTGGCCTGACCTCATCCCGCCGGAGTGCGAAGCCGAGGGACCAGGTCGGTAGCTTGACCTCGTGGCTCGTGGCCGGACCCGCTCGGTGATGGTCAGACGCTGGGATGGTGAGCAGTCCGCGGTGGGTGGATCCGAGCCCGAACCGTTCCGGCGGGTACCGGACGACGTGATCGTCGAGGAACCGATGGAGATCCGCCTGGACGACCACCTGGTCACCACCACGATGCGCACACCCGGGCATGACTACGAGCTGGCCGCGGGGTTCTGCTTCACCGATGGGGCACTAGCCGGCGCCCCGATCCTCGAGGTCCGCTACTGCGCCACCGGGTCGGCGATCAGCACGGAGTTCAACGTCGTCACCGTGTCGACCGGCGGCCGGGCTCCGGTGCCCGTGCCGCGCATGGCCACCACCACCTCGTCTTGTGGGCTGTGCGGGTCGGCGTCTCTCGACGAGTTGCGGAACCGGCTCGGCCCGCTCACCGGCCTCGCCCGGTTCGAACCGGCGGTGCTGGCCGCGGTGACCGAAGCGGTGAGCGCTGAACAGAGCTTGTTCAGTCTCACCGGAGGCGTCCACGCAGCAGCCGCGTTCACCGCGGACGGCGACATCGAGGTGGTTCGCGAGGACATCGGTCGACACAACGCGGTCGACAAGGTCGTGGGTCGCCTGCTGCTCGACCAGCGTCTCCCGGCCAACGATCTCGGCCTGTACGTGAGCGGTCGGGCCAGCTTCGAGATCGTCCAGAAGGCCTGGGCCGCGGGTTTTGCCGCCGTGGTGGCGGTCAGCGCGCCCTCCTCCATGGCCGTCGAGGCGGCGAACACGGCCGGCCTGACCCTCGCCGGTTTCGCCCGCCCAGGCCGCATGAACATCTACGCGTCAGTGTGACTGGAAACGGGGCAGAGAGCCCGCGGTCGGAATCGAACCGACGACCTGACGCTTACAAGGCGCCTGCTCTGGCCAACTGAGCTACACGGGCAGACCGGCTTGAAACGCGGCGCGAAACCTCTGCGCCGAGCACCCAGCCGACAACAGGCTCATCGTACGGGCCGGCCCGAGGCCCGTCGGCCCCTCCGGGCCGGGAGCGAGCAGGTTGTCGAGCTGAAGGTGCCTGGGGGTGCGCTCATCGACGGTCGTAGCACTCCACGTCCGGCGGACTTGATCGGCGTTGCTAGCCCGCCCCCCGGCAGCCGAGCAACAGGTCATCCACGGTTGTAGCTTTGCGCCACCTGAGCGCCCGCTGGGGGCGGTCAGGCGGAAGGAGCGCACCATGGCTGAGCACGAGAACGCGCAGCGCCTTCGCGCAGGGTACGACGCGTTCGCCAAGATGGACCTCGAGAAGATGAACGAGTTCATCCCGGAGGGCGCGGTGTGGCACGTGACCGGCCACAGCGCCCTGAGTGGTGACTACACCGGACGCGACGCGGTGTACGGCTACTTCGGCAAGCTCATGGATCTGAGCGGCGGCACATTCAAGGCTGAGCTGGTCCACGTCCTGGCCGACGACGAGTACAGCACCGCCCTCCAGCGGAGCACCGGCACCATCAATGGACGCGACGTCAGCACCCTCGATGTCCTCGTCGACCGGGTCGAGGGCGGTCAAGCTGTGGAGACCTGGGTGTACTTCGAGGACGACTCAGTCATGGGTTGACCGCAGGCCCGCCTGGGAAGGGCCCAAAGCGTCAGGCTCGGTGTAGCTTGCCGCGATGAGCGAATCCAGGACGTTGCGGCCGCTTGAACGTCGGGTGATGCGGCTCGTCGAGGACGGCATTGGTGCGACCGAGATCGGCCGGCGGTTCCGCCGCAGCCCCGAGATGATCAACCGGATCATCGGGATGACCGCCTTCCCAGCCGGGTCGGCCGGCCCGCCGACGGATCGGCCCCTGCTCCGGCCGCTGGAGCGCCGCGTGCTGCGCTGGCGTGACGAAGGGGCCGACTATGCCGAGATCAGCGAACGGTTCCGGCGCAGCGTCGAGGCCGTGCAGCGCGTCGAGCGCCTAGCTCGATACAAGCTGTCGCGCTAGCGCTCACACCGCCGCGGCTGCCGGGGGACGGAGTTGACGTGATGGTCGTTCAGCGCTGGCCTTCGTCGGCCAGCTCCAGGAGCTCGTCCATCCCCGTCTCGATGCCTTCGCACAACACCTCGATGTCGGGTACCGCGTCGTAGTCGCCGGTCACTCCGAAGTTGACCTGTCCGTCATAGGAGAAGATGGCCACGCCAACACGCACCCGGCCGGCCAGGGGGACATAGGGGTAGGCCTTCAGCATCCGCCGGCCAGCCGCGTACAGCGGCACCTGGGGACCCGGGACGTTGGTGGTGACCGTGTTGATGTTGCGCTGCGGTGCCCGGCTGGCGAGGCGGGTTCCGACGGCGAGGAGCACCGGCGGTGCGAACCCGCTGAGCGAGGTCAAGGCTTCACCAGCCACGGCCTGCTTGGACTCCTTGAGCCCGTCCATCTGCGCCGAGATCGTGTGCAGCCGTTCGGCGGGATCGTCCAGGCCGACCGGGAGGGAGGCGAACATGGCCGACACCTTGTTCTCGTACGTGCCGTCACCCACCGCTCTGCCGGAGGAGTCCCGGCCACGCACTGACACCGGCACGAGCGTGCGTACCACTCGGTCCACCGATTCGTCCCGGGCCAGCAGCAGATCCCGGAACCCGCGGGTGATCGCCGCCAGGACGACGTCGTTGAACGTGCCTCCGACGCCCTTGCGCACCGTCTTGACGTCGTCGACGGTGCTCGACGCCCAGGCGTATCGACGGTGCGGTCCGATCGGGCCGTTCAGCACCGAGCTGGGCGTGGGCCGGACCAGGCCGGCCATCGAGCGGATCCCCCGGGCCATCTCCCCCAGTTGGCCCAGCGCCTGGCGAGGGACGCGCGTCGAGGCGCGCACGGCGCGGACCTGCTCGTAGGGGCTGCGCATCATGTCGAGGACGGCTTCGACGGCCAGTTGCGCGCGGGCCGGCGGCGGCGACGGTGTCCAGTCGTCGGGCGCCGAGGGTGTGGGCTTGGCCGACTGGTCCATGATCACCGACAGCAGATCGGTTCCCGAGACTCCGTCGACCATGCAGTGGTGGGTCTTGGACAGCATGGCCCAGCGACCGTCCTCGAGCCCCTCGGCCATCCAGATCTCCCACAGCGGCTTGGTGCGGTCGAGCTGCTGGGACATCACGCGGCCGACCAGGCGACGCAGCTCCGGCTCCCCGCCGGGGTCCGGCAGAGCGGTGTGGCGGATGTGGTACTCGACGTTGAAGTGCGGATCGTCCGACCAGATCGGCCGTCCGAGGTCGAGGGGCACCGTCCGCACGACCTGTCGGTAGCGGGGGACGAGCGGCAGCTTCCCGGCGACCATGGCGACCACGGCGTCATAGCCGGGGCTCGGGCCTTCGAAGATGCCGACCGAACCGATGTGCATGTGGCTCACGTCGTCCTCGATGTGCAGGAACGACGAATCGAGCGGGCTCAGCCGGTCAACGGCCATGACGGCTCCCTTACCTGGGCGACCTTGCACGGTAGCGCACCGTGATCGGGCCAACGCCGGGAGCGGGAAGGGCCCCATCGGGCGACTGCGGCCGTCGGCCGGTGCCGTGGCTTAGCCTGCCGAGGACGATGCCGGTAGACCACCCAGGGGTGAGACGTGCGGACGTTGGGCGTACATCACGTGGCCATAAACGTGGACGATGTGGAGGCGGCGCTGTCGTTCTACGTCGATGTCCTCGGCCTGATCCCTCGGAGCGACCGCCCCGACTTCGGTTTCGCCGGCGCGTGGCTGGACGCCGGCGAGCAACAGGTCCACCTGGTGCAAGCTGAGCCGCCACCAGACAGGGGCCAACACTTTGCTCTCCTGGTCGAGGACCTGGACGCGGTGATCGCCGAGATGCGCGACCGGACGGTCCCGGTCAGTGACGCCTTCCCGGTGGGTTCGGACCGGCAGGCCTTTCTCGCCGACCCCTCCGGGAACACCATCGAGCTCCACCAGCTCGGCTGACCAGCCGCATGGTCGGGACGGGAGCCAGGGCTACCCCCGTGAAGCATGCCGCCATTCCCTACTATGTCGATAGGAATGCAAAGGGGGGCCGTGCACTTCGATGGATGGTTAGCGGTGGCGGGTCTGTTGGTCGGCTTCACGGTCGGGCTCACCGGCATGGGGGGCGGAGCGCTGATGACTCCGATCCTCGTGTTGATCTTCAAGGTCAACCCTCTGACTGCCGTGTCGAGCGATCTCGTGGCGTCGCTGGTGATGAAGCCGGTAGGCGCCGGCGTTCACCTGCGCCGGAGCACGGTGAACCTCCATCTCGTGCGGTGGTTGTGCATCGGGTCGGTGCCCTCCGCGTTCGGTGGGGTGCTGATCCTCAACTCGCTCGGCCACGGACAGCACCTCCAGGACCGGATCAAGCTCATGCTCGGCTTGGCCCTGCTGTTGGCCGCCATCTCGATCCTGGCCAAGGGTCTGGTCGGGTCCCGCCGATCGGTCGACGACCGCGCCCGGGACGCCTCAGACGTCAAGGTTAAGGTCCTGCCGACCGTGTTGATCGGGGCGCTCGGCGGGTTGGTCGTGGGCATGACTTCAGTGGGGTCGGGTTCGTTGATGATCGTGCTGTTGTTGTTCCTGTACCCACGGCTGAGCGCGGGCCAGCTCGTCGGGACCGACCTGGTGCAGGCCATCCCTCTCGTGGCGTCCGCCGCGGTCGGCCACCTCCTGTTCGGTGACTTCGAGTTGGCTCTGACCACATCGCTGCTCGTCGGAGCGTTGCCGGGGGTCTATGCCGGTGCTCGTGTCTCGGCCTGGGCCCCTGATCGGATCATCCGCCCCGCATTGCTGTTCGTCCTCACCGCCTCCGCCCTCAAGCTGCTCGGCTCGTCCACCGTTGCCCTTGCGGTGGCGATGAGCGCGATCGCCATCACCGTCGCGGTGATCAGCCTCGGGCGGCCCGGTCGGCGCCGCGCCGAGCCGACCAACCTCCCCGTGAGACCGGGTTGAACCGAGGGTGCTTGCATCGCGGGGGCTGGCCGAGCACGCTTGCGCCGATGCCTCTCACCGAACGGGACAAGGCGATCCTCGAGTTCGAGCGCACCTGGTGGGCCGAACCGGGCACCAAGGAGACCGCCATCCGCGACCGCTTCGAGCTGTCGGGCACCCGCTACTACCAGATACTCGGGGAGCTGCTGGACTCTCCTGAAGCCATGGAACACGATCCGCTGGTGGTGCGCCGATTGCGCCGCCTGCGCGAACGTCGTCGTCGACAGCGCTACGAGGCCCGCTCGGCGAGTGACTGGCAGAGCCGGTGACCGCTCCTCAGACGACGAGAGGCCGCGGGCTCGACCCTGCGCTGCGAGGCGTGTTGGTGCTGGCGGCGGTGGTCATCCTCGGGTTGGTGCTGTTGGCCAAGGCCGCCCCGTCCTCGTCGACCAGCACGGCGAAGAAGGTGACGGCCGGCAACCCCACCACGACCAAGCCGCCGCGCACCACCGTGTCTACCGCCCCGCCCACCACGGCCGGCAAGGTGCACCCGGCGGCTCAGGTGAAGGTGCTCGTGCTGAACGGCACCGGGGGCATCCCCAAGGTGGCCGGTTCGAACACCGACAAGATCAAGGGCAAGGGGTACAACACGCTGTCTCCGGGCAACGCGACCACCCGGCCGGCCACCGCGGTCTTCTTCGCCACCGGGTACCAGCCCGACGCGGTCGCGGTGGCCAAGGTGCTCGGCTTGCCGGCTACTGCGGCAGCCCCGGTCCCGGTCCCTCCTCCCGCCCCGGAGGCCAAGCAGGCCAACGTGGTCGTCGTACTCGGCAAGGACACCCCGCCCGCCACCTGATCGGGCGGAAGACACGGGCCGAGCTTCCCATGGCCGAAGATCCGCTCGGAGTGTTGCGTCGTCGCCCCAAGCGCAGCGCGGTGATGCTCGACTTCGACGGCACGCTCGCCCCCATCGTCGATGACCCCGCGGCCGCCCGCCCCCGCGAAGAGACTCGACGGCTCCTGCAACGCCTCGCCCGACGCTTCGCCCTGGTGGCGGTGCTGTCCGGTCGGCCGGTCGACTTCCTCACCGAGTTGTTGCCACCCGAGGTCCTGACGTCGGGTCTGTACGGGCTCGAGTCCTCACGGGGCGGCCGGCGCGACGACAACCCCCAAGCCGGCGCGTGGCGCGAGGTGGTAGCCGATGTGGCCGCCAGCTCGGACGCCCATGGCCCGGCAGGGATGGCCGTCGAGCGCAAGGGGCTGTCGCTCACCCTTCACTACCGGACCCATCCGCAGCTGGCGCGAGCCGTTCGCCGCTGGGCCGACGGACAAGCGGCGCGGTCCGGATTGGTGGTGCACCCGGCCAAGATGTCGGTGGAGCTGCACCCGCCGGTGGATGTCGACAAAGGCAGCTCGTTGATCGAGTTGTGCCGAGCCGCCGATGTCAAGGCTGCCATGTACGTCGGCGACGACGTCGGTGACCTGCCGGCCTTCCGAGCCCTCGACCAACTGGCCAGCGACGGGGTGCACACGGTGAGGGTCGCGGTGGCCGGTCCCGAGACGCCGGCCGAGCTCACCGCGGCGGCCGATCTGGTGGTCGAGGGCACCGACGGTGTGCTCGGCCTGCTGGACTCGCTCGCCGGCTGAGCGTAAAGGGCGCAGGTTCACCGACCGGCTGCTGCAACCTGTTCGGTCAACCAGTCCGCCGGGGTGCGCGAGGCGACCACCTGTTGCAGCCGCAACGCATGGGCCTGGCGATCGCCCGAGGACATCGCCAGAGCCCGGTGCAGGGCGTCGGCCGTCTCGGACACGTCAAACGGGTTGATCGGCAGAGCATGCGCTCCGAGCTGCGCGGCGATGCCCGCTTCGGTCGACAACACGAGGACACCCGAGCGCTCGTTGACGAGCACACCCTCCCCAGCCACAAGGTTGAGCCCGTCGCGGATCGGGTTGACCAACAAGACGTCGAACCGCCGCAGCGCGGCGACCGAGCGAGGGAAGTCGTCAGAGTCGTCGTAGAGCACTGGAGCCCAGTCACCCGTTGCCCACCGCTCGTTGATCTCCGCAGCCAGCTGTTCCACCTCGCGGCGGTAGGTGACATAAGCGTCGACCCCTTGGCGCGACGGGTAGACGCAGGCCGCGAACACCACCCGTTCGCGCCACTCCGGTCGCGTGGCCAGGAGCTCATCGTAGGCGTGGAACCCGCGTAGGAGGTTCTTCGACAGCTCGATCCGATCGACCCGGGCGATCAGCTTGCGGTCGCCCACTCGAGCGTCGAGGTCGCGGACCGCCTGTTCGCAAGCCTCAGATCGCGCCACGGTGCCGATGTCGCTCGGGTTCGGAGCCAACGGGGAGACAAACGTCGGCGGACGGCGCCCGAGCACCCTGGCGCAACATTCTTCATAGGCGTCCGCCCAACGCCGCGTGTGGAAGCCACAGGCGTGGTGGCCGGCCATGCCCTCCAGCAACGTCCGCTGCACGTTCAGCGGCAGCACGGCCAGCCAGTCCGGCTCGGCGAACGGGGTGTGGCTGAAGTGGACGGTGCGCAGGTCCGGCCTCCGAGCCATCAGCATCCGACCGAGGAGCGTGAGGTGGTAGTCCTGCACCAGCACCGCCGCGCCGCGGGGCGCGGCGTTGGCGACCGCCTCGCAGAACACCGCGTTGACCCGTTCATAGGCCTGCCACGCCGCAGGCCAGCCCGATCCGAACGTCGGCTCCCGGGCCAGCGCCCAGAGGCCGTGGTGGGCGAACCACAGCGTCGCGTTGCAGACGACGTCGTAGGCCAGCCGATAGTCATCCGGATCGAGGTCGAGGAGTTGCACCCGGAACCCGGCGGAGGCCACCGGCGCTTCGGCTGCCGCGGCTCGATCGGCTTCTGACATCGCCGCGGCGAGCCAGATGGTCGAGGTGTCGGCCACCAGCGGCCCGATGCCCGAGACCAGCCCTCCGGCGCCACGTCGGGCCACGAGCTCTCCGCCCTCTTGACGAAAAGACAGAGGGCCGCGGTTGGAGACCACGACGACCGGCCGGTCGGACATGCGGGGGGACCCTAGCGATCAGCCGGCGGCGGACTGTCCGTCAACGCCGAAGGGTAGGACGAGCCGGCCATGGCCCAGAACGAGCACACCGCGCTCGGCGGCGTAGGCGGCAACTGGGCCGATGATGCAGCGCGTATCGGACTCATGGCTCGTGGGCTGGTGTACATCGTCATGGGTCTCATCCTTGCGTCGGTGGCTGCCGGCAACCGCTCGGACCGACCGTCGACACGCGGGGCGATCGGCGCGATCTCCGAGCGCCCGTTCGGCAAGGTCCTCCTGGTCGTGGTCATCGTCGGCCTGAGCTGCTACGTCCTGGCCTGCCTCCTCGGAGCGATCCGCGGTTACGGCGGGAAGAAGGCCGGCGAGAGCGACACGGGCGACCGGCTCCTGGATGCCTTCAGGGCCGTGATCAACGCCGGTCTGGTCTTCGCCGCGGTCCGCGCGCTGGTCGGCGATCGCTCGAAGACCCAGGGGGGCAAGGCCGAGAAGCGGACCACGTCGCAGGTCTTGGGCCTTCCTTTCGGTCGTCCCCTCGTGGTGATCGCAGGGCTGGTCGTCGTGGGGGTGGCCGTGTGGCAGGCCGCAAAGCGGTGAAGCGCTCCTTCCTGAAGGGCTTGGCGCTCGAGGAGCTGTCCCACCAAGGGCGCGAGACGATCGAGAAGTTCGGTGTCGCCGGCTACCTCGCCCGGGGGATCGTCTACCTGGCCACCGGAGCGTTCCTCATCGAAGCCGGGTTGCGCCACGACCCGAACCAGGCCAACGGCATCGCGGTGCGTTGCTGCGAATCGCCGAGGCCAGCTACGGACCGCCGCTGCTCTGGTTGGTGGCGGTCGGGCTCGTCGCGTTCGGCATCTGGAGCATCGTGGAGGGCCGTTACCGCCGTTCGTCGGGCTGATCGACGGTCACCGCGGGTGCGAACATGGCCTGATGCGGGTCGTCGCTGCTCCCGACAAGTTCCGGGGCACCGCCACTGCTTCGCAGGTGGCGGGAGCCGTAGCGCACGCCGTTCGTTCGGCCGGCGGAGACTGCGCGGAGGTGCCGCTGGCCGACGGCGGCGAGGGAACGCTCGAGGCGCTGGGCGGAGCCAATCGCTCCACGCTGGTCACTGGCCCGCTGGGCGATCCGGTGGAGGCCTCGTGGCGGCTGGCCCAGGGCGTGGCGGTGGTCGAGATGGCGCGGGCGTCGGGCCTCGACCTGGTGGGCGGCGCCGATGGCAACGATCCGCTCGCCGCGGCGACCCACGGCACAGGTGAGCTCATCGCCGCGGCACTCGATGCCGGGGCGCGCCGGGTGATCATCGGCGTAGGTGGCTCGGCCACCACCGATGGCGGTCTGGGAGCTCTGCGGGCCCTGTACCCGCTTCAGCGGCTCCGGGCGGTGCAGCTCGTCGTGGCCTGCGACGTCACGACGGGTTTCCTGGACGCCGCCGACCTGTTCGCGCCGCAGAAAGGGGCCAGTCCTGTGCAGGTCCAGTTGCTGCGCCGGCGGCTGGAGCGCCTCGCCCAGGTCTACGTCGAGGAGTACGGCGTCGACGTGACAGGTCTCGAGGGCGCAGGGGCGGCCGGCGGACTGGCCGGCGGTCTCGCCGCGGTGGGTGCATCGCTGGCGTCGGGGTTCGAGCTGGTTGCCGACGAGGTCGAACTGGCCGAGCAGATGGAGGGTGCCGAGCTCGTCGTCACCGGCGAGGGCTTCCTCGATGAGCAGTCCTTCAACGGCAAGGTGGTCGGTGGCGTGGCCGCATTGGCGGCCGAGCTGTCCGTCCCGCTGCTGGTGGTGGCCGGCGAGGTGTTCGACGGCGTGGACGGCCGAGTCGACGCCGTGTCCCTCATCGACCGCTTCGGTCGTGATCGGGCGGTGTCGGACACTTTGGCCTGCATCACCGAGGTCGTTGCGGAGCGGCTCGCCTAGCGCTGCGGTGTCTTCGCCTGGTGGTCGTCTCGCTGGAGGTCAGACCGAGGCGCGGTAGCTGGCGACGTCCGTCATCGGCGGGAGCTCGTGTCCGGAGACGGTGAGCGGGGCCACTCCGGGACGCAGCAACTCAACCGTTTCCGAAGGTGCGATGCCGGCGCGGTGCAGGATCGCTTGGGCCACCGCCAGTGCCTGCGGACCGAGCTGGTCGAGTGGGCGGTTGCGGTGCCGGCGCACGCCCAGATCCACCTGGGCCAAAGCCTCGATGCCCTGAGTTCGGTACGTGTCGATCAGCAGCCCGACATCCACGCCATAGCCGACCGTGAACGGCAGCCGCTCGGCGACCGACCTCCAAATGGCGTACTCACCGGCCAGTGGTTGCACGATTCCGGTCAGAGCAGGGAAGAACATGGACAGCAACGGCCGGGCCACCAACTCGGTGACCCGGCCACCGCCAAGCGGTCCGGAGGTCGGCCGCTCGTAGAAGCCCTTGGCGAATGTCAGCTCGGGGTGCATGAGCAGCGGGCCGACGAGGCCGACGACGAACTGGGTGTCGAAGTCGCAGATGTCTGTGTCACACCAGACGATGAGGTCACCGCTGGCTTCGTGCAGCGACTTCCACATCGCCTGGCCCTTGCCGTGTCCGCGGCCGTGGTCGCGCAGCACCATCGACGCATCCACCACTCGGGCCCCGGCGGACTCGGCGACCACCGACGTCCCGTCGCTCGAGTGGTCGTCGACCACCACCACTTCGTCGACCAAGCGCACGGCATCGACGAGATCCGCGCAGATGGCGGCCACGATGAGGCCGACGGTGGGTTCCTCGTCCCGGGCCGGCAGGCAGACCGAGATCCGCCGACCGTCCTTGGCGTCGGCCAGGGCCCGGGCGTCGAACGTCTCGGTGCGGAAGCTCCGTACCGCCTCAGCCGGTGATTGATCTGGCACCGGCCATGGCTACCATCCCCCGGGTCGATCGCCCGAGAGAGGCCCGCTGACCCATGACCGCCACCGTTCGTGTCCCGACCACTTTGCGCACGCTGACTGCCGGAGCGTCGGAGGTGCACGTCGAGGCGGGCACGGTCGGCCACGTGCTCGATGGCCTCGAATCGAGCCATCCGGGCTTCAAGGAACGTCTGTTGGATGACGACGGCGGGCTGCGCCGGTTCGTCAACGTGTTCGTGGCCGATGACGACGTCCGTTTCCTGCAGGGCATGGACACACCCGTTCCCGACGGTGCCACCGTGTCCATCATCCCCGCGGTGGCGGGAGGCTCTTAGCGCCGATCCTTCGGCGGCCGGTTGCGAGCGGCGCCGCCAGGTGCTTTCCTGTTAGCAGTCTCAACCCGAGAGTGCTAACGCTCCCGGTCCAACGGAGGAACACCGATGCCGAAGATCATCGCGTTCGACGAACAAGCTCGACGCGCTCTCGAAGCGGGCATGAACCAGCTCGCCGATGCCGTCAGCGTCACGCTCGGCCCCAAGGGCCGCAACGTCGTGCTCGAGAAGAAATGGGGTGCCCCCACCATCACCAAGGACGGGGTGAGCGTCGCCAAGGAGATCGAGCTCGAGGATCCCTACGAGAGGATCGGCGCCGAGCTGGTCAAGGAAGTGGCCAAGAAGACCGACGATGTGGCCGGCGACGGCACCACGACCGCCACCGTGCTGGCCAGGGCCATGGTGCGCGAAGGCTTGAAGAACGTGGCCGCCGGGGCCAACCCCATGAGCCTGAAGAGGGGCATCGAGATCGGCGTGGAGGCTGCCCTCGAGGCGCTCGAGAAGATCTCGGTGGACGTGGACGACAAGGACCAGATCGCCCAGGTGGCTTCCATCTCCGCCAACAACGACCAGGAGATCGGTGATCTGATCGCTGAAGCGATGGACAAGGTCGGCAAGGACGGCGTGATCACCGTCGAGGAATCGAACACCTTCGGCATGGAGATCGGCCTCGTCGAGGGCATGCGCTTCGACAAGGGCTACATCTCGCCCTACTTCGTCACCGATCCGGATCGCATGGAAGCGGTCCTCGACGACCCATACGTCCTGCTGGTCAGCTCGAAGATCACCGCGGTGCGGGACATGGTGCCGGTGCTCGAGAAGGTCATGCAGGGTGGCAAGCCGCTCGTGATCATCGCCGAGGACATCGAGGGCGAGGCGCTGGCCACGCTGGTGGTCAACAAGATCCGTGGGACGTTCAAGTCCGCGGCGGTCAAGGCTCCCGGTTTCGGCGAGCGGCGCAAGGCGATGTTGCAGGACATCGCCATCCTCACCGGGGGCCAGGTCGTCGCCGAAGAGGTCGGGCTCAAGCTCGAGAACACCACTCTCGACCTGCTCGGTCACGCGGCCAAGGTGATCATCACCAAGGACGAGACGACCATCGTCGAGGGTGCCGGTGCCGACCAGGACATCAAGGGCCGGATCAGCCAGATCAAGAACGAGATCGACAACACCGACTCCGACTACGACCGCGAGAAGCTGCAGGAACGTCTGGCCAAGCTGTCCGGCGGGGTCGCGGTGCTCAAGGTGGGAGCAGCCACCGAGGTCGAGCTCAAGGAGAAGAAGCACCGCATCGAGGACGCCGTCTCCACGGCCAAGGCCGCAGTGGAGGAGGGCGTCGTGCCGGGCGGCGGTGTGGCGCTCCTGCGCTCGCAGGACGCAATCTTGAAGGCGGCCAAGAAGCTGGACAGTGACGAGGCCACCGGAGCCAGGATCGTCGCGAAGGCGGTCGAGGAGCCGCTCAAGCAGATCGCCATGAACTGCGGCATGGAGGGCGGCGTGGTCGTTGCCCGGGTCAAGGACATGAAGGGCTCGGAGGGCTACAACGCGGCCAGCGACACCTACGGCGATCTGCTGCCGTCGGTGCCCGATGCGGCCAAGGTCACCCGGTCGGCTCTGCAGAACGCCGCGTCGATCGCCGCCTTGTTCCTCACCACCGAAGCGGTCGTGGCCGACAAGCCCGAGGAGAAGGCTCCGGCCATGCCCGGTGGAGGTATGGAGGACTACTAGGTCTCCTCAGGATCTGCCTTCTGGCCCGGCGTCACCGGCGGCCCCTTCCGCGGCTTGCGCCTCCCGGCGTCGAGCCGGCCGGCTACTAGGAGTGCATCGGGCTGCTTGGTGGTTGGGCCTGTCTGGCGGCGGCTTGCCAGGTTGCTCGGTCGGTCTCCGCCTTGGCCTCGGCCTTCCACTGCTGGCGGGCGGCCAGGCGGTTGGACTGTTCGGTTTGAGCTCTTGCTGAAGCCACCCGGAGGCTGGTGGCCAAGGCTCGGAGCCTGACCTCGAGGTCAGCGGCGCGGCCATGGAGCTCGGCTCCCTGCCGCTTGAGTTGGTCGCGCCACGGGCCTCGGCCGTCGGCCAGCGCAGAGGTGGCGAGCGCTTCTCGTCGGTCTGCGGTGTGCCGCACGATTCTGGCCGCTCGTTCGCATTCGCTGGCCGCTCGCTCCGCTGCCGCGCGGTCGAAGCGAACGTCGGTCCAGTTGGGGCTCCAGGTCGGCACGATCGGCTCCGCGAGCGGCTGCGGCCCGTTCAGGCGTTGCCGCCGGCCACCATGATGTCGGCGTTGATCTTTTCGACCTTCACCCGAAGCTGTTCCAGTTCTGCCTTCACGTTCTGGAGAGCCTTGGCGGTGGTCGGCCAGGTGCTGCGGAACTGGATGGCCAGGGAACCGTCCCAAACATCGGGCTGGCTCAGCGTGTGGCCCTCCTGATCCAGGCGGCGAAGTTGCTCGGTGAGGTCGCTGTTGATGATGGTCGACATCGTGCGCACACTCGACTTGGCGGCCTCGGTGGATAGAACTCTGCTCATCGGACGCTCCTGTTCGGTGGCGGCGGTAGCCGCCGGGATTTCAACGGACAGTAACTTTCGATGTATTTCATGTCAATCAGTTTCCGGCTGGCCGGGCGATCTGCACGACGTCCATGTCTTGGCCCGTGATCAGGTAGCCTCGCCCCGGCGCCATGGTCACCGGCGGCCTTCGGGGCAGGCGGGCACCGAACAGGTCACCGTCGAGGTCGGGGTCGGGCTGCAGCAACAGGCCGTTGCGGGAGGCGCGGATGGTGCGGGTCCAGTGACCGTAGAGCCCGCGCAGCGCCTCGGTGCGGCCGGCGCCCACGACGTGAAGGCCTGGCCGGCGCTGGTCGAGCATGGCTTGCAGATCGCCCGCCGAGTCGTCCACCAACTCGGCGTCGTCGACCAGGATCAGCAGCGGCCCCGAGGCGCTCTCGAAGGCTTGAGCCCACGTCTCGTCCCCGTCGGGAGCGAGGCAGCAGTCGATGGCCGCGGTCGAGGCCAGTGCCGAACGCGCTCCGGCGATGGCCACGATCATCATGTCGGGCTTGGCCGCCCGGATGACCGAGGCGATGGTCTGCAACGTGGTGGTCCGCCCGGAACGGGGCGGCCCGGCCACCAGAGCATGTTCTCCGTCATAGAGCGTGAGGCCGACTGGCCCGAGGGTGGCATCGCCGACGCCTATCGGCACGAACCACTGATGCTCGCCGAGGTCGACGGCGCAGGCCAGACCGAGCGGATCGACGTCGCGTGGGAGCTCTCGCACGGGTGGCGGTGGCCGCGTGAGACCGGGGGCGGTGGACGCGACGAGGCGACCCACTGCGGTGTCGATGTCAGGCGTGGGCAGACCTATCCGTACCTCGGTGCTGGTCTCGGCCAGGATGGCGCCACCTGGCGTGAGGTCTGGAACGTCACGGGCCGAGAGGCCGTAGATGCCGTAGTCGAGTCGGTCACCGAGGCGGAAGATCAAGCGTTGACGAGCCAGGCCCGATAACGCGTTCGGCATCGCGCCGGGCCGGTCGCTGCTGACCGCAAGGTGCACACCGACCTCGGGGCCGTCGGCGAACACCCGCACGAGGTCCTCGAACAGGCCGGCCGGGTCGGTCTCGTCCCAGGTGGCGCGGAAGCCGGCCACCCCATCGAGCAGCACCAGGATCCGCGGCTCAGTAGCCCGCGGGTCAGGAAGAGCGCGCCGGCGGATGAGCTCGTCCTTGAGATGGCGCATCAGCCGCGACTGGCGCTCGCTCTCGTCTGCGCCGATCACCGCTCCGGTGTGGGGCAGCCGGGTCAGCGGTGCAAGCTCGCCGGCGCCGAAGTCGAACACGTACAGGTGCAGGTGGTCGGCATCGTTGGCTGCGGCCGCGGCCAAAGCGATCGAGCAGAGCGCCGTGGTCGTTCCCGACCCGCCGATGCCGACCAGCAGGAGGTTGCCGTCGGCGGGCACCCAGCCTGCCGGCTGCTGGGTCTGTTGGTCGGGAAGGTCGGCTAGCGCGAAGGTCAGCGTGGCGCCCGGTGTGGCGAACCGCGGCCCGGGCTGCCCGGCCATGAGCGAGTCCAGGTCCACGCGATCGGCCAGTGGTTCGGGCCACGGCCGCCGCGGAGCTTCCGATCCGGTCCCGTCGAACGCCGCGCCCACGGCTTCCACCAGACGGGCGAGGTCGGTGTAGACCGGCTCACGCGGTGGAACCGCAGGGTCGTTGGTGGTGCGCGAGGTGCCACTCGATCCGCTGGACCCCGGCGGCGGTGTAGGCCCGAACTCGAACGGTCGGATCTCGACTGGCTCATGGCCGCCAGGTCGGGCGATACCGGTGGAGAGCGCGATCTGCAGGGCGACGACTTCTCCTGGACCGAGTCTGGCCAGCGCCCGGCCCGGCTGGTTGCGGCCGATGGACGCGGCATCAGGTAGGTCGATCACGTCCTGGGAGTCGTTGGCATCCTGGACGCGCAAGGCGATGCGCAGGTTCGTGTTGGCCCGGATGTTCTCGCTCACCGCGCCTGACGGGCGCTGGGTGGCCAGGACCAGGTGGACGCCCAGGCTGCGGCCACGTTGTGCCACACCGACCAGGGCGTCCACGAAGTCCGGCAGCTCGTTCCTCAGCGTGGCGAACTCGTCGATCACCACGACGAGCCTGGGCATCGCTTCGAGCCCGGCCGGGCAATCCCGGTACGCCTTGAGGTCCGCCACCCCCGCCGCCCGCAGCCGCCGCTCACGGTGGCGGAGCTCGGCTTCAAGGCAGCGCAAGGCCCTGGCACCGAGGTGCTCGTCCAGGTCGGTCACCATGCCGACCGTGTGGGGGAGGCGGGCGCACTGGTCGAACGCGCTTCCGCCCTTGAAGTCGATCAGCACGAACGTGAGGTGCTTCGGTGAGCATCCCGCCGCCAGGCCGGCCACCAGGCTGCGCAACAGCTCGCTCTTGCCCGATCCAGTGGTGCCTGCCACCAAGGCGTGGGGTCCGTCGCGCATGAGGTCGAGCGCGAGAACACCGTCCTCGGCCACCCCGATGGGTGCGACGAGATCCGGGTCGGCGCCACCGGCCTGCCACCGGTCGAGGATCGCCTCTGGCGTCGGTGGGTCGAGGGCCAACAACGGGAGCAGGGCTACCTCTCGAGGAAGGGCGAGGCCGGCCACATCGAGCTCCGGGTCTTCGGAACGGGCCAGAGCCCGTGCGATCATGCGCGCCGTCTGGTCGGTCATCCCGCAAAGCAGGACATCGTCGACGCGCCCACCGGTCTCCGGCCGATGGACCACGGCCTGGCCCTCCTCGCCGGCCACCTCGATGACCGTGCTGCACAAGGCCGGGAGACGGTCCTCTGAGCGAGCCACGACGATCCCGGCCACCGGTCCGGCCATCCCTTTCAGGACTGACCGGGCCGGTGAACGGCGGCCCTCGGTCAGCGACTCGTCATCAACCACCACGAGCAGCGTCGGGCCATGGGCCTTGCGCTGCTGGTCGAACGCCTCGGCCGCGGATCGCCTGCTCGGAGACCGCTCCAGGAGCCGGCGCAGGAGGTCGTCGGCGACATCTCGATCAGCAGCCAGCATCCGCTGGGCCGAACCTGCGTGTGCGCCGGTGTGCGGGAGCCACTTGGCCCAGTCCCAGTCGTGAGCCTGCCCGGGTGCGGCGAAGATGGCTATCGGCAGATCCCCGGGGCCGTGCAACGTTGCCGCTTGGGCCAGCAGCGACCGGGCGAGGGCGAGCGCCGCGCTCCGAGGCCCGAAGATGCCCACCACCCCGTCGCCGGTCAGATCAACCTCCACCGGAGTGGCGGCCAACACCGAGGCGTCGACGATGGCCTGGCGCACCTCGTGCTGGAAGGTCCGCCGTTGGCCTTCCACTGGCGGTTCCCACGGCACCGGACCCAGACCGGTCCGTAGGAGGAGGAAGTCGTCGTGGCCCGGCCGACGCTCCCACAGTCGAGTGCTCGGCGTAGTGGCCCGACGCACGATCTCAGGAGGTGCCGGGGAACGTTCGATGCGGAGGGCGCGCTCGGCCGCCGCCAGCTCGGCCAATCTGGCTACGAAGGCGGCGAGGTCCTCGGCGTAGCGGGCGCCGTCCTTGCGCCGGGTCCTACGGCCGCGGTGCTTGGACTCGATGACGTTGCCGATCAACATCACCGGGCTGAGCAAGGCGAACATGCCGTAGAGCCAGTTGTGGAACACCTTGACCATCACGAGGCCGAGCACCAGCGGGGCGATCACGCTGATGACCCCGACCGCCGACGTGGCGATCGCGTCGGCCGGCCGGGTTGGGGGATCGATCGGTTCGTGCTGCGGTGACCGGGTTTGTCGCGGCGGGCGGTTGAACGGGATCGTGCACCCGTTGCTGAAGCGGCCCGGTAGCAGGCCCAGCGGCCGGTCTTCGCTGATCGCCGGCCCGAACTGGAGCTGCGAGGCACCGAGTCGGACGATCGACTCCGCATCCACGACGGTCGGTGCGGCCACCGGCTGATCGTCCACCCAGGTGCCGTTGAGAGACTCTTGATCGCTCAAGGTGACGGTCCCGGAACCGGCCACCTGGCAGCGGACATGGATGGCTGAAACGGTTGGATCCTCCACGACCACGTCGGTGGCTACCCGTCCTACCGACCAGGAGCCGGGGCCGACCAGCCTGCGCCGGCCCGCATCCAGCCCGCCGATCACCTCGACGGCGACGATCGCTCCTTCGATCCGGCAAACGGCGTCCTGGTCCACTCGGTGCGGGTCGGAGCATCTCTCTCCAGAGCGTGATAGCCGGACCACCGCGCCATCGGTGATGCCAGCCCGGTCAAGACGCCGACCAGCGGGCAGCACCCGACCGTCCACGACCAGTTGTCGATCGTCCGGGCCGTCGAGCCTGAGTGCGGCGACGAGGTCGGCCACGAGCGCGTCAGGGTTGTGGAGCACCGCCTCGAGCTCGCGGGTCGTTGCTCCGTCGTCGAACACGAAATGCATGTCGGGCCTCGCGCAGCGCTCGTCGGGATGGCGGCGGCGCCGAGGGGGCCCCAGGCCGCGAGGCAACTCGTCACCCTTGTTACCCAGTCCCGAGGCGCGTGGCAAGCCTCCGAGCGGTCAAGCACGGATGCTGACTCGTACACTCGGCGGGTGCCTGAACCACTCGCCCCTTCGGTCGGCCTCGGTGTGTTGCATCTGTTCTGCCGGCCCGAGCCGGCCGCGGACCGGGCAGCGGTTGTTGCCGCGGTGAAAGCGGCGGTCGCCGAAGACGTGCAGGTGGTGCCGGTGTCGATCCTGGGTCACAAGGCGGACCTGGCGTTCATGGTGCTCGGTGGCGACCTCTGGCGGCTCCGCTCCTTCCAAGCCGATGTCGAGGCGGCCGGGCTCCATGTCACCGACTCGTACGTCTCTCTGACCGAGCTGTCGGAGTACTCCCAGGGCGTGCCCGAGGCGATGCGCCAGGCCAGGCTGTACCCGCAGCTGCCCCCCGAGGGCAAGACGGCCTGGTGCTTCTACCCGATGTCCAAGCGGCGGCTGCCGGACCAGAACTGGTTCGCCCTGCCCTATGACGAGCGCAAGGAGCTGATGTACGAGCACGGCGCCTCGGGCCGCACGTTCGCGGGGCGGATCCTCCAGGTGATCACGGGCTCGGCCGGGCTCGATGACCACGAGTGGGGCGTCACGTTGTTCGGGGTGAAGCCCGACGATCTGAAAGAGGTCGTGTACACGATGCGCTTCGACCGGGCATCTACCCACTACGCCGAGTTCGGGCCGTTCTACACCGGCATGGTCGGCGAGCTCGACGAGGTCCTCGACCTGGCAGGGGTGCCGTAGCCGATCAGCTGCTGATGTCGCCGCCGAGATACGCGGCCTTGACCGCGGCGTCGTCGAGCAAAGTGGCGGCATCTGCGGTCTTGACCACTCGCCCCACTTCGAGCACATAGGCACGGTGCGCCCGCTGCAGAGCCTGCGCGGCGTTCTGTTCCACCAGCAGGATGGTCGTGCCCTGCGCGTTGATCTCGGTGATGATCGAGAAGATCTGGGCCACCAGCTTCGGCGCCAAGCCCATCGATGGCTCGTCGAGCAGGAGCACCTTGGGCTGGGCCATGAGGGCCCGCCCGATGGCCAACATCTGCTGCTCTCCGCCCGAAAGCGTTCCCCCCGCCTGGCTGCGCCGCTCGGCCAGCCGAGGGAACAGCCCCAACACGCGATCGAGCTCGGAAGAGACGCCTTTGCGGCGGCGGGCGTAGCTGCCCATCTCGAGGTTCTCCATCACGCTCATGCCGGGGAAAACGCCCCGGCCCTCCGGCGCCTGGCAGATCCCCATCTCCACGAGGCGGTGCGGCGCCCGGCCGGTGATGTCCTCGCCGTCGAAGGTGATGGTCCCGCGCGAGACCGGCCGCAGGCCAGAGATGGTCTTCAATGTCGTGGTCTTCCCGGCACCGTTGGCGCCGATGAGAGTGACGATCTCCCCCTCGTCGACACCCACGGTGATGCCCTTCAGCGCCTCGACCTGCCCGTAGTGGACCTGCACCTCTTCGAGCTCAAGCAGCATCGGAGGGAACCCCGAGGTACGCCTCGATGACCCGTGGATCGCTCTGGATCTCCGCGGGGAGCCCCTCGGCGATCTTCTCGCCGAAGTCGAGGACCGCTATGCGATCGCACACGTTCATGACCAACCCCATGTCGTGCTCGATGAGGATGACGGTGAGACCGCTGTCGCGGATCTGGCGGATCAACGCGATGAGGGATTGCTTCTCGGCTTGGTTGAACCCGGCCGCCGGTTCGTCGAGGAGCAGGACCTTCGGTTGGGTGGCGAGGGCGCGGGCGATCTCGAGGCGTCGCTGATCACCGTAGGGAAGGTTGCGGGCCACCGCGCCACCCCGCCGGGCGATGCCGACGAACTCGAGCAGTCGCTCCGCCTCGGCGCGGCCGAGTCGCTCTTCCCGGAAGTACTTGGGGGTGCTCAGCACTGCGCCGGGAACGCTCGTCGTGTGGCGGGCGTCGGTGCCGACCATGACGTTCTCGATGGCGGTCATGTTCGGGAAGAGGCGGATGTTCTGGAAGGTGCGGGCCACCCCGGCCTCGGTGATCTGGTGGGGCTTGCGGCCGACGAGGGAGCGATGGTCGAGGGTGACGTCCCCATTGGTGGGCTGGAACACACCGGTCACGCAGTTGAACAGCGTCGTCTTGCCGGCGCCGTTCGGCCCGATGATCCCGAGGATCTGGCCGCGGTGGACGGTGATCGACACGTCGTTCAGGGCGACCACACCGCCGAAGGCCATGGTGATGTGGTCGAAGGTGAGCACTTCGTCGGCTACGTCAGCGGCACGGCTCACCGCGTCTTCCGGAAGAGCCACATCGGTCGGCACCTCTCCCGCTCCGCCGCCGGCGGATTTGCTGGCGTCTTGGGGCGCGTCGACCTCGTGGCCCTCCGCGACCTCGGGGTCCTCGTCGCCCGGTGGTGCGGCGCCCATCGAGCCGGCTCCGCTAGTGGAGTCGGTCAACTCGGCGGCGCGCTGACGGTTCGGCAGAAGGCCTTGAGGTCGGAAGATCATCATGATGATGAGGGCCAGGCCGAACAGGAGGAACCGGTACTCGGTGATGTCGCTGGCCGAGCTGCCGGTCACCCGATTCAAGAAGTCGAGCAGGCTCTTGCCGCCAGCCGCCTCGCGCAGGTACTCCGGGATGAACCCGACAGCGAAGGCGCCGGCGATCACCCCAGGTGTCGAGCCGAGCCCGCCGAGCACCACGGCGGCGAGGATGAGGAACGAGAGGTTGAGAGGGAACGTGTCGGGGTTGATGAACCCGACCTTCGAGGCGTAGATCCAGCCGCCGAGTCCTCCCGTCGATGCGCCGATGGCGAAGGACCAGAGCTTCAACTTGAACGTCGGCACGCCCATCAGCTCGGCGGCATCCTCGTCCTCCCGGATGGCCGCCCACGCCCGGCCGACCCTTGACCGCTTGAGCCGGGCGACGAGGAGGATGGCCACGACGATGCAAACCAGCACCAGGTAGAAGTAAGGCAGCGGTTCGGTGGCGAAGGGCAGACCGGGAAGCTTGGAGGGATGCGGGATACCGGTTATGCCCCGGGCCTCGCCCAGGCTGCCGCTGTTCTGAGCGATGATGCGAACGATCTCGCCGAAGCCGAGGGTGACGATGGCCAGGTAGTCGCCGCGCAATCGAAGCGTGGGCCCGCCGAGCGTGACGCCCGCAGCCATGGCCACGATGATGGCGAGCAACAGCACCTCCCACGCGGTGAACGTGCCGTTGTCGGCGGTCAGCTTGGCGGTGGAGTAGGCGCCGACAGCGAAGAACGCGACGTACCCGAGGTCGAGCAGGCCGGTCTGGCCCACCACGACGTTCAGCCCCAGCGCCAGCAGGATGTAGACCCCGACGGGGAAGAACAGCACGCTCTGCCAGTAGCGGGTGAGCGTGGTCGGGTACCAGATCAGCAGGGCGAGCAGGCCGAGCAGCACGAGTGCCTTGGCCCATCGCGGCATCCGGTCCCACAAACGACCGATGGGTTCGACGACGGAGAACCGCTTCAGGCTGAGCGGTCTCATGCTCGTGCCCTGCCGAGGCTCTCGCCGAGCACGCCGCTCGGCCGGAAGAGCAGGACGAGGACGAGCACGAGGAACGCGAAGACGTCTTTCCACTCGCCCCCGAAGACGGCCGAGCCGTAGTTCTCGAGGAGGCCGAGCAGGAGGCCACCCACTAGTGCTCCCCGGATGTTGCCGATACCGCCGAGCACGGCTGCGGTGAAGGCCTTGATGCCCGGCAGGAAGCCGATCTTGAACTGGGCGGTCTCGAAGAAGATGGCGAACAGGAAACCGGCCGCTCCGGCGAGGATGCCCCCGAGGAGGAAGGTGAGCGACACGACCCGGTCGATGTTCACGCCCATGAGCTGGGCGGTTTCGCTGTCCTGGGCTGTGGCGCGGATGCCCCGGCCGAGTCGGCTGCGCCGCACGAACTGGTCGAGCCCCACCATCAGACAGATCGCAGCCACGAACACGAGCACCTTGTCCGTGCGCACTTGAGCGTCGCCGAGCTTGAAGATCGTGCTCTTCTCGAGCACACGCTGCGAGTTGATCTGGGCCCGCCCGTATCGCAGGGCGAGGAACTCCTGGATCACGAGCGAGATGCCGATGGCGGTGATCAGCGCGGTGAGTCGCGGGGCGTTACGTCGCCGGAGCGGGCGGTAGGCCACCCGTTCCATCAGCAGGGCGGCGGCGCCGGACACAGCCATGCTGATGAGCAGAAGCGCTGCGAGCGTGAGCACCAGGCTCAGACCTGTTCGGGTCGTCGAGATGCCCATGCCGTCGATGGTGAAGATGGTGGCGAAGACGCCCAAGGCGAAGATCTCGGAGTGGGCGAAGTTAATCAGCCGCAACACGCCGTACACGAGGGTGTAGCCCAGCGCGATCAGTGCGTAGATGGACCCAAGGGTCAACCCGTCGACGGTCTGGGAGAAGAACTGGTGGCCGAGGGCGCTGAGGTTGAACTCGATCGGACGCTCCCTCCCCATCGCACAGGAGGGCGCCCTAGGGACGCCCTCCTGTTAACGGCTGCCTTCGTTCGTCTTACAGCTTGTCGGTGGCGACGTTGAGGACGATCTTTCCGCCTTTGACCTCGAAGATGAAGATGCCCTGAGCCTCGATGTTCCCGTTCTTGGCGAAGGTGACGTCCTTGGAGATCGCGCCGTCGACCTTCTTGAGCCCGTCCACGTAGTCGAGGAGCGACTTGCGATCCTCGTTGCCGTCTTTGATGCCGGCCATGAGGATGTTGGCCGCGTCGTAGGCCTCGGTGGAGTAGGTGCCCGGGACCGACTTGTTGACCTGCTTGTACTTCTTGGCGAACTGGCCGATCTTGCCGGGGCTGGCCTCGCTGGCGAAGTAGCAGGGGCAGCTGAGCAAGGCGCCGTCGGCCGCGGAGCCCGCAGCCTTCACGAAGCCCACGTCGAGCGCACCGTCGCCGCTGATGAACGTCGCGTCCACCTTGGCGTCGGCGAGCTGCTTCTTGAGCCGGCCCGCCTGCTCGTAGTAGCCGCCGTAGAACACGGCGTCGGGGTTGGCGGACTTCACCTTGTTGACCGCCGCCGAGTAATCCTGGCTCTTCGGGTCGATGGCCTCCGTCGCCACGATCTTGATGTCGCCGAGCTGCTTGGAGAGCTGGTCGACCGCGAGACCCTTGCCGTACTCGGTGTTGTCGTGGACGATGGCGATCGTCTTGGGCTTCAGCTTGGTCTTGAGGTACTTCGACACGCCGGCGGCCTGGGCGGCGTCATCGGGGAGGACCCGGTGGAACACCTTGCTGTTCTTGACCACATCCGGGAGCTCGGTGTTGGTGGCTGATGCGCTCACCATCACCAGCCCGTTCTCCTCGAGCGTGGGTAGCACGGCCTTGGTCTCGCCCGAGAAGGCGGGACCGACCAGACCGAGGATCTTGTCGTCGTTGATGTACTTGTCGAGCACGGTGGGTGCCTGCGCCGGGTCGCCCTGGGTGTCGAACTCCTTGAGCGTGATCTTGTAGTCGGGGTTGGCGTCGTTGAACTCCTGGACCGCGGTCTTCGCACCGTTGCGAATGAGGATGCCCAGGTTGGCGGCGTCGCCGGTGAGCGGGCCGACGTAGGCGATGGAGAACTCCTTCTTCCCGCCCTTGCCGCCGGAGGACTTCTTGTCCTTGCCGCAGGCCGCGACCAACAACGTGGCGGCGATGGTGAGGGCGAGCAGTCGCCAGATTCGAGTCTTACGGGGCATTTGCGGGGCCTCCTGCGCTGGGTTGCCGGCGAACAATAGTCGCTCGCGCCCTGGTGAGGGGCGGAGCGTGACCCGTGGCGGTAGCACGCCACTCCGGCTCCTGGGCCAGACTGCTCGGTGATGTCCGCAACGGAACTGCTCTACCTGCGAAACGCCTACCTCAAGCACTTCGATGCCACCGTGGTGGCGGTGGACCCGTCGGCCGGCAGGGTGGTCCTCGACCGGTCGGCGTTCTACGCCACCGGCGGCGGGCAGCCTCACGACACCGGCCGGTTGACTTGGTTCGACGGCTCCGCTGCGGTGGCTCAGGTGACCAAGGAGGGCGCCGATGTCTGGCACCGACTGGTGCTGACCGACGGAGCGGTGCTGCCGGCCGTGGGCGTTGCGGTCCATGGCGAGCTCGACTGGGACAGGCGCCACGCGCTCATGCGCACCCATACCGCCCTGCACGTGCTCTGCGGGGTGATCTGGAACGAATGGGGCACCGCGGTCACCGGCGGGAACATGGAGCCGCTGACCGCCCGCATGGATTTCGAGTTCGACCCGTTGCCGGAGGGCTTCGGAGCCCGGGTGGAGCAGTTGGTCAACGACGAGCTGGCCGCCGACCGGCCGATCGAGGTGTCGTTCCTGCCCCGCTCGACCGCGGTGGAAGACGAGGACCTGATCCGCACCAAGGTGAGCCTCATCCCCGAGGCTGTCGAGGAGATCCGCGTCGTGGACATCGTCGGGCTCGACAAGCAGGCCGACGGCGGCACCCATGTCGCCTCCACCGGCGAGGTCGGTCGCATCAAGGTTCTCAAGACCGAGTCGAAGGGCAGGGGCAACAAGCGAATCCGCGTCGAGGTCGTCGATGCCTAGTGCCGCGAGCAAGGCGGCGTTGGACGGGATGTTGGACGTTCTCCGGGCTCGGTTGCGCGAGCTGGCGCCGGTCATCGTGGCCTTCTCCGGCGGCGCCGACTCGGCGTTCCTGGCTCACGTCGCCGACCGGACCCTTGGACCGGAAGGGGCTCATGCCGTCACCGCGATCTCACCGTCGCTCGCCGGGTTCGAAGAGGACGACTGCCGGGAGCTGGCCGATGAGTGGCACCTGCGCTGGAGCGCGGTGGCCACCGACGAGATGACCAACGCCGCGTACCGGCGCAACGACGGCGATCGTTGCTTCTGGTGCAAGGACGCCCTGATGGACGCCCTCCAACCGTTGGCCGCGGCCGAGGGCGCCACCGTGGTGCTCGGGGTGAACGTGGACGACCTCGGCGATCACCGGCCTGGGCAGCGCGCTGCGGCGCAGCGCAGCGCGGCGTTCCCGCTGGTGGATGCCGGGTTCAGAAAGGCCGACGTGCGGGAAGCGTCCCGCCGCCTCGGGCTTCGTACGTGGGACAAGCCGGCGGCTGCCTGCCTGGCCTCCCGCGTGCCCTATGGGACACCCGTCGACCTCGGTGTCCTCGACACGGTGGAGCGGGCTGAGACCGCATTGCGGGCTCTGGGGTTCGCCGCCCTGCGGGTTCGCCACTACCGGGACATGGCCCGCATCGAGGTACCTATCGACGAGCTGGCGGCGGTGGTCGAGCAGCGAGCGGCGGTGGTGGCCGCAGTCCACGAAGCCGGCTACGACTACGTCACGCTCGACCTCGACGGCCTCCGATCGGGCAACCTCAACCGGTCACTTCGAGGAGGGGTCAGACGACCCCGGCACTCCCACCTCGACCGGGGTCCAGAACGGGAACGAGATGTGGTCGACCCCTAGATGGCCGACGATCCGCCCCCTGCTTGCCAGCTGGTCGAGGCATGGGCCGGCCACCGCCATCCCGCCGAGCATGGTCACGTAGTCGGCCACCGAGAGCAGCAGCGGTCCCTCGTCGGCGTCACCCGCCCGCAGCACGGCATCCACCTCCAACGTCGGCCGGCACGGGTGGTCCAGGTCCACCGGCCAGCAGTGGTAGACGACGCCCTCGAACACCGACAACGCTCGGATCCTCATGGGCGTGGGCTGACCGGCGTCGCCTGGCCGGTCCCTGCTCTGTCCGGAGGGCGCCGCACGCGGGCAAGCTTGGTGCCGATGCAGGTCGATGCCAACTCCGCCGATGCGACGATGCTTCGGACCTACGCCGACGCGTTGGCCGAGGGGATCGAGGCGTCGCTGCCCGGTTGGGTGCAGCGCTGCGTGGAAGGCGTGATGACAGCGTGGGCCGGTGAGCTGCCTGGCGTGGTGGCCTCAGCCGCGGAAGACGCCGGCCGGCGTGCGGCGGTCGAGACCGGGTCCGCCCTGCGCGCCTTGTTGGCGACCGACGTGGACGAGCAGGTCACCGGCCCCCTGGCCCTCCTTCGTGAAGCGGTGAAGTGGCCGACCGCCGTGCTGGCGGCAGCCCACGTGCCGCCAGTCCAGCGCGACGCGTTCGCCGAGCGGGCCTTTCCGGCCGACGTCTATGACCTGGCGCCCGCCTCGTTCGCCGACGTCGACCCGGCGCTACAGGACCCAGGCATCGCCTGGGGAGCGGCCAAGGCTCACGTCGTGCTGGCCCGCCGTCGAACCGAAGGTCGGCGATGAGCGAGGTCGCGTCCAGCAAGCGGGTGCTGGCTTACGTTCCGGACCTGATGGACCGGTCGCGCCTGAGCGGACTCGACGAGATCGAGCTGCGATTCGTCGATTCGCCGGGTGAGCTGGCCCTTCAGTCCGCAGGGTGGTCGGCCGATGTCGTGCTGGTCGATCTGGCCCGACCGGGCGTAGTGGAGGCGCTGGCCGCCGGAGGCATCGCCGGCCGCCTCGTGGGGTTCGGCTCTCATGTGGACACCGCGACCCTCGACGCGGCGCGAGCCGCCGGCTGCCATGAGGTCCTGCCCCGGTCCCGTTTCTTCGCCCACCTGCGCGAGATCCTCGCCGGCTGAACGGCAACAAGGCTAGGACTGCAGGGTCAATGGGCGGTCCAGGCTTCAGGATCGTCGGCCAGCGCTTCTACCGCTTTCGGCAGCTCTTGGTTGCAGAGGCTGGCCAGGGTCACTTCCTCGAGGACCGTGCGCAGGTTGGCCCGCACGGCGATCCACATGCGCTGGAGCGATACGAGGTCGGGGGCGAAGTCGAGCTGGTCGGGCCGGACCCCCCGAACGTCGGCCAACGGGCCTTCGACCGCCCGGATGATGTCGGCCACCGAGACCGCAGACGGCGGCTGCGCCAACCAGTACCCGCCCTCGGCCCCGCGCTTGCTGCCCACGATGCCCGCCCGCTTGAGCTCGGAGAGGATGTTCTCGAGGAACTTCACCGGGATGTCCTGGGCGGCCGCGATGTCGTGGCCCCTCACCGGCACCGGACTCCCGGAGTCGAGCGCGGCACGGGCCAGCTCGACGCAGCCCCGCACCGCGTAGTCGACCTTGGCCGTGATGCGCATCGTCGACGATCAGTGGTGTTCGGCGGTGATCGACACCGGCTCAGTCGGCTGGATCATCGGACTCGAAGCGCTGCCAACCAGCGTCGGTGATGGGCCGATCCTCGAAGAACAGGCAGTGCGGCGGGCAGGCGAACGGCGCCTTCTCGTTGGCGTCGACCCGGCAGCGTTGCACCACGTCGCCGGCCGGCGTCGTGCGGGTGGAGTAGTGGCGACAATCCCGGCGCACGGCCATCGACGCAGTCTTGCAGGCCACTTCTTCGTTCGAGCCCGCTGCCTTCCGACCGAGTGCGGGACCACCGGTAGCCTCCGGCGATGGTCGAGCGGCTCGTGGTCATCGGATGTGATGCGGGCGGCATGACCGCCGCCACCCAAGTGCGGCGGCTCCGGCCGGATCTGGAGATCGTCGCCCTCGAGAAGGGGACGTTCACCAGCTACTCCGCTTGCGGCATCCCGTACGTGGTCAGCGGCGAGGTCGAAGAGCTCGACGACCTCGTGGTCCGCACGCCTCAGGAGTTCCGCGACAACCATCGCATCGACGTGCGCATGAGGCACGAGGTGATGGAGATCGACCTCGACCGTCGGCGGCTCGAAGTGCGAGATCACGGCCACGACCGGACGATCGAGCTGGGGTTCGACCTGCTCCACATCGCCACCGGCGCCCATCCGATCCGGCCGCCCATCCCTGGGATCGACTCGGACTGGGTGCGAGGCGTGCAGACGCTCGATGACGCCGCCGCACTGCTGGCTCGGATCGACGGGAAGCGGTGCCGGAACGTCGTGGTCGTCGGCGGCGGATACATCGGCTTGGAGATGGCTGAAGCGTTCGTGCAGCGGGGAGCCAGCGTCGTCCTGGTCGAGGGCTCGGATCAGCCCATGCGAACCCTCGACCCCGACATGGGGGCGAAAGTGGCCGACGCGGTGCGCGGCCACGGCATAGATCTGCGCCTCGGTTCAGACGTCACCTGCTTCGACGAGGGCGCCGTGCACACCGACGCGGGGACGTTCCCCGCCGACCTTGCGGTGCTCGGCCTCGGGGTCGCCCCGAGCACGAAGCTGGCCGCCGACGCGGGCATAGAACTGGGGTCCCGCCAAGCGATCACCGTCGACCCGCGACAGCACACCAGCGCCGAGGGGGTGTGGGCGGCCGGCGACTGCGCTGACAGCTTCCATCTCGTGTCGCGCCGCCGCGTCCATGTCGCGCTGGGCACGGTGGCCAACAAGCAAGGCCGGGTGGCCGGCATCAACATCGGCGGTGGATATGCCACGTTCCCCGGGGTGGTCGGGACAGCGATCACCAGGGTGTGTGACACCGAGATCGCCCGCACCGGTCTCACCGAAGCCGAAGCAAGTCGCGCCGGATTCGGCTTCGTGGTCGGCATGGTTGACAGCACCACCCGCGCCGGGTACTTCCCAGGCACCGCGGCGCTCACGGTCAAGGTGCTGGCCGAGCGGGGAACAGGCCGCCTGCTTGGCGGTCAGATCGTCGGAGCCGACCGAGCCGGCAAGCGGATCGACACGTTGGCCACCGCGATCACCGCCGGCATGACCGCCGCCGAAGTCGTCGATCTCGATCTGTCCTACGCGCCACCGGTCTCGCCAGTCTGGGATCCTGTGCAGATCGCCGCGAGGCGCGCCGCCGACTTGCTGCGCTGAACCCGCGGCAGGTTGAGCCGCTGCGGAACTTGCCGGGCGAGCGCAGGTGTCGCGAACCTGTCGCCGACGTTGTCGACGACGGGAAGGTTCGCCATGCGAGGCGGGGACACCGCGTGGATGCTCATCGCCACGGCACTCGTGCTCTTCATGACCCCCGGCCTGGCCTTCTTCTACGGGGGCATGGTCCGCTCCAAGCACATGCTTGGCATGCTCATGCAGAACTTCTTCGCCATGGGCCTCTTGGCCGTCCTGTGGGTGACCGTGGTGTTCAGCCTGGCCTTCGGAGGAGCCGGCAACGGCGGCGTGATCGGCAGCCTCGATCACCTCGGCATGCACCACGTGACCCAGTCGGCTTCGGTGTTGGCGCCGACCATCCCGTTCATCTTGTTCGCCGCTTACCAAATGACGTTCGCCATCATCACGCCGGCGCTCATCACCGGAGCCACCGCCGACCGGCTCAAGTTCAGCGCCTACGCAGTGTTCATCGGCCTCTGGCTGGTGTTCGTCTACGCGCCCGTCGCTCACTGGGTGTTCGCCGGTGGCTGGTTGGCCAAGCGTGGGGCGCTCGACTTCGCGGGCGGCGCGGTGGTGCACATCAACGCCGGCGCGGCCGCGCTGGCCGTCGTCCTGGTGATCGGCCCGAGACGCGGTCACGGCCGGGAACCGATGCCGCCTCACTCCCTTCCCTGGACGCTGATCGGGACCGGCATCTTGTGGTTCGGGTGGGCCGGGTTCAACGGCGGCTCCGCCTTGGCGGCCAACGGCGTCGCCGCGCAAGCTCTGATGAACACGTTCGTGGCCGCGTCGGCGGCCATGCTCGGGTGGCTGCTCATCGAACGGGTCCGGGGCGGGCATGCCACGACCCTCGGCGGTGCATCGGGCGCGGTTGCCGGTCTGGTGGCCATCACCCCATGTGCCGGCTACGTCAGCACCATGCCCGCTCTGCTCATCGGGTTCAGCGTCGGCATGGTGTGCTACCTGGCGCTGACCATCAAGGCGCGGTGCAAGCTCGACGATGCGCTCGACGTCATCGCCGTTCACCTCGTCGGCGGCCTCTACGGCTCGATCGTGCTCGGGCTGTTCGCCGACCACGACGTCAACCCGGTGGTGGCTCACGAAGGCCTGCTGCTCGGCGGTGGAGGGCGGCTGATCGGCGAACAGGTCCTGGCCAGCGTGACGACCCTCGCCTTCTCCTTCACCGCTTCGTGGCTGTTGGCCAAGGTCATCGACGCGGTGATCGGCTTGCGCATCTCTGCGGCGCAGGAGGACGAGGGCATGGACCTTGCGCTCCACGCCGAAACGGCGTACGCCTTCGGCGACTTCGGTTCCACCCGACGAGGGTGAGAAGGGAACGCACGTGAAGCTGATCACCGCCATCGTCAAGCCGTTCAAGCTCGACGATGTGAAAGAAGCGCTGAAGGGGGCCGGCGTCGAAGGGCTCACGATCGCCGAGGTGCAGGGCTTCGGCCGGCAATCAGGACACACCGAGGTGTACAGGGGCGCGGAGTACACGATCGACTTCGTGCCCAAGGTGCGCATCGAGATCGTGGCTGAGGACGGCGAGGTCGACCGGCTGATCGACGTCGTCGTGGGCGCGGCCCGGACCGGCAAGATCGGCGACGGCAAGGTCTGGGTCACCGACGTGGATCGGCTGCTGCGCATCCGCACCGGCGAGGTCGACGCTGACGCCATCTGAACCCGGCGTGAGGGACGTCGCGCCCCCGGCTCCCGACCGCACGACGCTGCTGGCCAACCTGGCCTTGCGCGGGCAGGCCTTTGTCCGCACCTGGACCGACCAGGTCGACGCCTGGCTGGCGTCGCTGTTCGACGCCGTGGCCGGTGCTCGGTCGGACCTCGCGCTCGTGGCGGTCGGTGGGTACGGATGGGCCGAGCTCGCGCCGTTCAGCGATCTCGACCTGGTGCTCGTCCACGATGGGAGCGGCGACGTGGGCGACGTGGCCGACGGCATCTGGTACCCGATCTGGGACGCCGGGCTGAAGCTCGGCCATGCCGTGCGCACGGTGGACGAGGCGTTGGCTCTGGCCGAGGAGGACCTCGACACGGCCACCGCGCTGCTGTCGACTCGTCACCTCGCCGGGCAACTCGTGCTCACCGCTGACCTGACGAGACGGGCCGCCGACTCGTGGCGGGGCGACTCCCGGCGCCGGCTGCTGGAGCTGAGCGAATCCGTACTGGCCCGCCACGAACGCTTCGGCGAGGTGGCGTTCCTCCTCGAGCCCGACCTGAAGGAAGGTCGGGGCGGCCTACGTGACGTCCACGCCCTCAACTGGGCCGAGGCGGCGCGGCCGGTCCTGAGTGACGGCGACCCGCCGCTCCTGAGCGATGCCTACCGCGCGCTGCTCGATGTGCGGGTCGAGCTGCAACGGGCCAGCGGTCGGCCCACCGATCGGTTGAGCTTGCAGGACCAGGACGCCGTCGCAGCGGCCTTCGATGAGGACGCCGATCGGCTGATGAGCCGGGTCTCGGCCGCCGCCCGCACGGTGGCGTGGGTGGCCGACGAGGCATGGCACCGGGTGTCGGTGTCGCTCACCGGGTCGCTCAGCCTGCTGGGCTGGCGCAGCCGCGAACGGGCGCCCGGTGTGGTCCTGCGGGACGGTGAGATCTGCCTGGAACCGGCGGTCGACCCGGCCGACGATCCGCTCCTGGTGCTGCGGGTGGCGGCGCTGGCGGCCGAGAAGCGGGTGCGGTTGGCCCGTGCCACCCTCGAACGACTCGTCCTCCGGGGCCAACCTCTGCCCGAACCATGGCCCGACGAGGCACGCCTCCTGTTCGTGGATCTGCTGCGCTGCGGCCACAACGCCATCCCGGTCATCGAGGCACTGGATCAGACCGGCTTGTGGGTGCGGCTCGTGCCGGAGTGGGAGGCGGTGCGCAGCCGGCCGCAGCGCAACGCCTACCACCGCTTCACCGTCGACCGGCACCTTTGTGAGACGGCGGCCAACGCCGCGGCGCTCGCCGATCCGGTCGACCGGGCGGATCTGCTCGTCGTCGGGGCCTTGCTGCACGACATCGGCAAAGGTCGGGGCGGTGACCACACCGAGGCGGGGATCGAGCTCATGGGCTCGATCGGCCGGCGGATCGGCTTCCCCGCCGACGACGTGGACGTGTTGACCGATCTCGTGCGCCATCACCTCCTCCTGCCAGATGTGGCCACTCGCCGCGACCTCGACGACGATGCCACGATCACCGCGGTCGCCCAGGCGGTGGGTTCGATCAGCACGCTCCGACTGCTGGCAGCGTTGACTGAAGCCGATTCGGTGGCCACGGGTCCCGCCGCCTGGGGCGCTTGGAAGGCCGACCTGGTGCGAGCCCTGGTCACCCGGACCAGTGGAGTGCTGCGCGGCGGCGCGGTGGCCGACATCGTGCATGTGGCCTTCCCCACCGCCGAGCACCTGGCACTGCTGCGGGCCGGCCGGACGTTCGCCCGCGGAGACGGCGACATGTTGGTTCTGGTGACTCCGGACAAGCCGGGCACGTTCAGCCGGGTGGCCGGCGTCATCGCTCTCCACGGCCTCGGGGTCGTGGCCGCCGACGCCTACAGCGAGGACGGCTGGGCCATCGAACAGCTGAAGGTCACGACCGGTTTGAGCGGTCACATCGACTGGAACAAGGTCAAACGCGATGTCGAGCGCGCCCTCGCCGGGCGCCTGGCGTTGCCGGCCCGGTTGGCCGAGCGGGCCGGCGCGTGCGGTCGGCGCCGCTCATCGATCTCGGCGCCGCCGGTCGTCCGCTTCGACCATGCCGCCTCGGCTACGGCCACGGTGGTCGAGGTGCACGCCGCGGACTCGATCGGGCTGCTGTACCGCATCACTCGGGCACTGGCCGACCTCGATCTCGACATCCGCACCGCGAAGGTCCAGACCCTCGGCGAGTCGGTGGTCGACGCGTTCTACGTGCGCGATGCCGACGGCCAGAAGCTGGACGATCCGGACCTACAGGCTGAGGTCGAGCGAGCGGTCCTGCACGCCATCGCGTCGGCCTGATACCTGTGGTGAGCGCGTTCGTGCTGCTCTGAGCGGCTTGAGCGCTCCCGGCTCTTCGGCCCCGAGCGGAGCTCGGTGCGCTGGTGCTGACGGGTTCGGCGTGAGCGCGCCGACCGCCGGCGGGAGGTGAGTGTTCCCGAGGTAGCGTCGCCGCGCGTGGGCCAGCCTCCTCTGTCCGAGACCGACCTGTTGCGCTGGGCCGAGGCGCTGTCGGGTATCGCACGCACCGGCCTGGGGTTCACCGAGAGCCTGTACGAGCGGGAGCGGTTCGAAGAGATCCTCGCGGTGGCCGCCGACATCCGTCATGCCGCCGGCGTCGACGTGGACCGTGAGGCGCTCGTCGATGAGTGGATGAAGGGTGTGGGTCAGGGCGTGCCGGGTTACGTCACGCCCAAGATCGCGATCGGAGCGGTTGTCGGCAACGACGCAGCGGAGATCCTGCTAGTGCAGCGCGCCGACTCCGGCATCTGGCTCTATCCGACCGGCTGGGCGGATGTGGGGTACTCGGCGTCGGAGATCGCGCTGAAGGAGGTGGCCGAGGAGACGGGCATCCACTGCGAGGTGGTCGGTGTGCTGGCCGTGCTCGATGGTCTGCGGCTCGGTTTCACCCGCGTCCCGCTCTACTCGGTGGTGTTCCACTGCCGGGCGATCGGGGGTGAGCTGGCGCCCCACCCGCTCGAGTGTGCCGACGTCGGCTGGTTCGCCGCCGATGCCCTGCCCGAGCCGCTGGCCGGATACCAGCTCTGGGGCGACTTCGCCTTCGCTGCGGTCAGAGGTGAATCAACCGAGGTCTTCTTCGACCCGCCGCGCGACCCGCCCTGGCGGGGCTGACCGCGCCGGCAGCCTGAGCCGTCTGCGTCGCCGATCTCAGCGCACGAGCTCGGCTAGCAGGGCTTCGATGATCGACAGGTTGCCTCCCGCGTTCTCCCAGGTGTCGGCGATGCGGTCGTGGTCGGCCAAGCCGCTTCCGGTCGGAGTGAGCCCGAGCGCTGCGCTGCAAGCAGCGGCCAGGGGTGCCGGTTCGGCTTCGTCGCCGTAGGCCGGGAACGCTTCGAGGCCGTCCCACAACGCGGCCGGCTCGGCCGGTGGCGTCGCGCCGGTGCTGATGGCCAAGGCCACGGCGCTGAACAGCTCGTAGTGCGTGTCGATGGTGGCCGGGCGGTGGAACCCGGCGACCGGGTGGAGCCGCCACTCGAGCGGGATGCCGCCAGGGCCGTCGTCACGGAGCCACGTCTGGCTGCCGTTCACGTAGGCATCCATCGGATCGCCGAACCGTTCGTCGAGCGCGGCCACCAGATCGGTGCTGATCCGCCAGACGCAGGTCGGTATCAGAGCCACCGCTCGCACCGTACCGGTCATCGCTACGATGCCGACCCGGCGTGCCATCGCCCGTGTGGCGCTCTGGAGGTCCAGATGAACGATCCATGGCCCAGCGTCGTCGATTTGGCGGAGTCGGTCCGATCGGGACAGAAGAAGGCTGTTGAGCTCCTCGACCGGGCCATGGCCGCCATCGAAGCGCGAAATGAAGCGCTGAACGCGTTCGTCCACGTCGACGCCGATCTCGCTCGGCGAGCAGCCGAGGCCGTCGACGCGAAGGTCTCCGCCGGGGAGGACCCGGGGCCGCTGGCCGGCGTGCCGTTCGGCGTGAAGGACCTGGAGGATTGCGCCGGCATGCCCACGTCGCACGGCTCGCTCCTCTACAAGGGTCGGCCGCCGGTGGAGCACGACTCGGTCCACGTCGGGCGGCTGCGGGCGGCCGGCGCGGTCCCGGTGGGGAAGACGGCGGCCCCCGAGTTCGGCACGCTCAACTTCACCAAGACCCGGGCCTGGGGCGTCACCCGCAACCCCTGGAACACCGCTCGCACGCCTGGTGGGTCGTCCGGAGGATCGGCGGCGGCGGTGGCGGCCGGCATCGTCCCGTTCGCCACGGCCAGCGACGGCGGAGGGTCGACCCGCATCCCCGCGTCGTTCAGCGGACTGGTCGGGATCAAGGCCAGTTTCGGACGGGTGCCCAACCCGGGACCGAACGCCTCTCAGACATCGGCTCTGGGCGCGTTGGTCACCACGGTCACCGACGCCGCCCGTCACCTCGACGTGGCCGCCGGGCCGGACGACCGCGACCGCACGACGCTGCCGAGGCCGGCGGTGTCCTACGAGGAGCTGGTCGAGTCGCTCGACGTGTCCGGCCTGCGCGCCCGTTGGTCACCAGATCTCGGGTTCGCGGTGGTCGACCCCGAGGTGGCCTCCATCGTCGAACAAGCTGCTCAGGCCCTGATCGCCGCAGCTGACCTGCGGGGTGACGAGGAGCCTGTGCACCTCACCGATCCGGTCAAGACGTGGCTGTCCTGCGGCGCGGCCGACCTCTGGCTCGATCTGGAGGACGACATGTGGCCGTCGGTGGCCGACGACGTCACGATCTACTCCCGCCAAGCGCTGGAGCAGAGCGCCGAGATGTCAGTGCCGCGCTTTGCTCGCACGTTCAAACGCCGGGCGCAACTGGAAACCGACGCCGCCGCGGTGTTCGCCGAAGTCGACGTTGTGTTGACGCCGACCACCGCCGTGCCCGCCTTCGCCGCCGAAGGACCACCCCCGGATGTGATCGCCGGTCAGAAGGTCCACCTGGCCATGTCCACTCCGTTCACCATGCTGGCCAACCTGTGCTGGAACCCGTCCATCTCGGTGCCCGCGGGGATGACCGAAGCCGGTCTGCCCGTCGGCTTGCAGATCACTGCCCGCCGTCACCACGACGAGGTCGCCCTGCGCTTGGCCCGCATCCTCGAGCAGGCCCAGCCCTGGCCCCGAGTGGCCCCCGGCCCCTGACTCCTGAGCGGTTCTTCGTGCCGGGGAGACCCTTTTGTGGTCGTCGGGGCACGAAGAACTGCACCGCTGACGCCAGCTGGCGGTCAAGGTCAGGGTCAGTCGGTGCGGTGATCGCGGAGGTAACGCTCCAGCTCCTCGACCAACTCCCCCGCGTTGTCCTCTGACAGTTCGGCCACGCTCTCGTCGTCGTCAACATCGTCCTCGTCACACTCGCCGTCAGTCCGGGCCTCCAGTCGGGCCACGTACGAGGAGGTGTCGTCGTCGCTGGCCACGAGCTCGCTGATCTGACGTTCGTAGGAAGCGGCCGCGATCTCCAAGTCGGTGGTGATGACCGACATGCCGAGCAGCGTCGCGGTGCGCTCCACCAGCGCCAAAGCAGCCTTGGGCGATGGCGCACCCGGCACATAGGTCGGCACGGCGGCCCAAAGGGACGCGGACTGGATACCGGCCTGCTGGCAAGCGTCATGCAGCACACCGACGATGCCGGTCGGCCCTTCATAGGTGGACCGCTGCAGCCCGAGGGCATCGACGACGGCGGGGTCATAGGCCGTTCCGATGACCGAGGTGGGCCGGGAGTGAGGGACTTCGGCCAGCAACGCCCCCAGCGTGACCACCATCTCCACCCCCAGATCCTTGGCGATGCCCACGATGTGACGGCAGAACGTCGGCCAGCGCAGCTGCGGCTCCGTTCCGATCAACACGACCACGTCACGGCTGTTGGCCCCCACCGCGGCCGCCGACAGCTGCGTCTCGGGCCACAGGACCCGGCGCGACTCGCCATCGACCATCTCGACGCGCGGTCGCGTCGATGTGAAGTCGAAGAACTCCTCGCAGTCGATCGTGGCGAACGGCCGGGCGTCGAGGCGATCGGCCAGCCAGCGCGCCGCGGTGGTGCTGGCGTCACCCGCATCGTTCCAGCCCTCGAACGCCGCCACCAGGACCGGACGACGCAGCGATGGCCGGCGCGTCCACCGGACTGGATCCATGGGAGCAACGCTACCGGCGCGTCCCCCGTATGGAACCCAGGCGGGAGGCAAGGATTGGAACGGCCGGCATTGACCCCCCGGTGACCCGTTTGAAGGTCAGGCGGCGCGGCGGGCGATCGCCGGCTGGCTCAGCGTGGCGACGTCGCGCCGGGCAGCGCTCGCGTCGACGGCTCCGATGCGGCAGGCCAGCAGCGCAGCCTGAACCCGTCGGGACTGTTCGAGCTCGAGCTCGGCTCGGGCGTTGTGCAGGGCTCCAGCGGAGCCGAGGGACCGGACCAGGCGGAGGAGGTTTCCCATGGCTGAGACCGTACGGATGCCGCGTGACGACGGTCCGACGGCGCGGTTCACACCTGATGACCATCTGCTTAAGCGTTGCTGACGAGGACCGCCGTCCTCGTCGCGAGTCGCATGGCTCGAGAGGGCCGGCGAGCGGTCTCCGCTCAAGCCGTACGCTCAGAAGGTGACGATCACGATCGAGGCGGCGACCGATGTCAGCGCCGAGCTCGTCGAAGGGTTGGCCCGGTTGGTGCCCCAGCTCTCTCGTTCGGCACCACCGCCGGGTGAGGCCGAACTGGCCGAGATCGTCGGGTCGGCGGCCACCGAGCTTCTGGTCGCCCGAGACGGCAACGACGGAGTCATCGTCGGCTCGCTCACCTTGGTCCTGTTCCGCACCCCGACAGGGCTGCGGGCGTGGATCGAAGATGTGGTGGTGGACGAGTCAGCGCGTGGGAAGGGTGTGGCCAGGGCGCTCAGCCAGCACGCCATCGCCCTGGCCAGCGGGCGGGGTGCCCGATCGATCGATCTGACCTCCCGCCCGGACCGAGAGTCCGCCAACCGTCTCTATCAGCGGCTCGGCTTCGCGCCGCGGGAGACCAACGTCTACCGCTACGACGTCACTGGTCAACCCGGACAGACCGGAGCCGCCGAAGGCGGTCGCATGCCGCTGTAGATGTTCAGTTGGCGGGCGAGGAACGTCGTCCACTGGGTGTCGGTGGCGTCCTTGTGCAAGGCGTACAGCTTCGCCGCGTGACCACCCTCGTTGCAGTACGAGGTGAGCTCCGCGACGAGACCCTTCGGTCGGGCGGTGGTCACCGTGTTGGCGACGCAGTCGTAGGGCACGCCTTGGTCGTACTCGGAGTGGATGAACGAGATCGGCGCGTCGCCCGCGCCGATGTCGGTCAATGGCCCTCCATCGAAGCTGTAGAGGCAACCTGATGCGCCGATCGCCGCTTGCACCCGTGAAGCCGCCGACGAGCGGTCGTCACCGGCGAAGTAGGCAATCGATCCGACATCGCTGCGGTAGGCCAGGTTCGCTGCGGTGACCGCACCGGCCGAGAAACCGCCGACCGCGACCTTGTTGGGGTCGACGTCGTATTCGGCCGCGTGCTTGCGGATCCAACGAACGGCCCCCTGGATGTCGTGTTGGGCGGCGATGATGTTGCTCACGCACTGGTCATGGCGTGCCTCCCATGTGGGATCGCCGGGGTTCTCGTTGTCCTGGACCCATTGGCACAAGCTCGCCCGGTCCGTTGAGGTCCCGGTGCCGACCACCAAGGTGGTGTCGGTGCGGTACTCGACCGAGAAGCTCACATAGCCGCGCTGGGCGTACTCCTGGCCGGAGCCTTGGGCCAGGCTGTACATCGAGTCGATGCCCACCGCGAACCCACCGCCGTGCAGCCAGATGATGGCCGGCCGGTTCTTCACGCCGTTGTTCGGGTTGGCCACCCACAACCGGAGCGGCTCGTTGCCGCTGGCGGTCAGAGGAGGACGAGGGTCTTGGGTCTCGATGCTGGTGCCGGCGTAGAGGGTGCCACCGTAGTGATCATCGATGGGAGGCGCCGAACCCCATGTGACCGGCTTGTCCTGCGGGGTGACGACTGGGTGGATGTTCGCCTGCTTGCCCAGGTAGAGCCCGGTTGGTCCGGGGTTTGCCGGCAAGCAGCCGGCAAGAACGACGGTCACCGCCATGACGGCGGCGATCAGGGTGTATCGGCGCACAGCACTCCTCCTGGTTCTCAGCCCGCGACGTGTTCGCGTAGGTCAGCTCCGGCCGGGCCAATCGACCTCCGCCGCCGCTGTTTCGCCGACAGTGTCGGCGGCAGTTGTGTGGGAAGTGTGAGCCACCCGTGCGCCATGGGTGAACCTCAACGGTGCCGGCGACCAGGAACGCGGCGCCGGGCGGCTGGCTGATCGCCGATGGCAACGGCCGGGTCTGCGTAAGACTGTGGGCGGCAGGTAGGCAGGACGTCCTATTCGCAAAGGAGTCACCATGGGCGACAAGGCACCGCAGAAACCCAGCGGCAAGAAGCCCGGCAAGTCACTCAAGGAGAAGCGGGCCCAGAAGAAGTCCAAGAAGTCGAACTACGGCTGAGCGCGCCTGCGCCGCTCGTGGCGGCTGGAGCGCGCCGACCTGCTCGGTCGGCCTGGCAGGTCGGCGCACAGGTGCTGCTGCGATCGGCTTTAGCGGCCCTACGCGTTTGAGTGGGGAATGCGTTCTCGGAGTCGGCGTGGGTGGGGAGCGCTTGGCCAGGTGACGCCGCCGGCGTGGAGCAGGACGCGGAGCCGGTAGTGGTCGAAGTTGGTGAACCCGTGACCGCAACGCTTGACCTTCTTCACGCACAGGTTGAGACCTTCTGTGGGGCCGTTGGATGCACCTGTCGTGTGGTGGGCGAGGATCTCGGTGCGCCAAGCGGCCAGGGTCTTGCCGAGTGAGCGGATCTCTTCCACGTCGTCGCCTTGGCAACCGGTGATCGCCTTGTCCAACAGCAGTGCTGCCTCGGCTCGGTCCTCGGCCAGATACACGTCGCGAACTGATTCTTTGGCCAGCCAGGCGCCGAGCACCTCGTCGGCCGGGTCGCCGACGCGCAGGCCGAGCAGCATCCGCTGGTTGCCTCGTTGATCGAGGCGCTCGGCACCGGCGAGGAGCAGTTTGCGGATCCGGTAGAGCGGGTCGGCTTTGCGGCCCCTATGTCCCAACGTCTCGTTCTGCACCCGTCGACGAACCCTGTCGAGGCACCGGTTGCCGACGCGCACCACATGGAACGGATCGGCCACTCGGGTGGCGTGATCAAGATGCGGGGACAGCCCGGCTCGGAACGACTCGGCCAGATCGGTGGCCACCACCTCGATGCCGGCCAGCCACTCGGCGTGGACACTCGCGGTCCATCGCCGCAGGTCAGCGGCCCGGTTCCCCTCCACCATGTCGATGATCATCTTCGCTTCGAGGTCAACCAGACCGGTGGCGTAGATCGTCGAGTGCTCACGGTTGGCCGCAAGGAACGACGTCTCATCGACACCGAGCTGGCGCACCGGGCCCACCCGGCCCGGATCTTCGACCAGTGGTCGGCCATGCTCATCGACCGCGTCCATCACCGTCCACCACGACACCCCGAGCTCCCGGGCCAAGCTGGCCACCGGCCGAGCGTTCGCGCCGACCTGCCGGCACGCCTCCACACCGGCCCGGCGGGTCAGGACCTGCCGGCTCGACACCGCCGACGAGCACTCCGTCCACGTCCTGGCATCACACATCGGCTCGACGCAACGCCACCGACGTTTACGCCACACCAAACGCACCGGCCGCCCGAAGCAGGCCAGATCCCGGATCTCGACATCGACACGGTCCTGCGCCTCAGCCCGCACACCGCAGCTCGAGCAGCCGATCAGGTCGTGCACCGACTCGACGACCACCACCAGCTCGACGGTTTCCACCACCGCCAACACCCGGAAGCCGTCCAGTCCCAGCAGTGCTTCCGCCAGCCCGTTACCGTCACTCATCGTCAGGGGTTCCTCTCCGTTGCCAGCCTCGACAGCAGCAACGGTGACGGAACCTCTGACCGCGTACAGGGATACTCAGACCGACCAGCCCAGGCTCACCCTCCCCACTTCAACGCGAAGAGCCGCTTTAGCGCGCCGGGCTCAGGTTTCCAGACGTAGCACGGCGCCGCCCTGGGACAAGGCGTACAGCTCGTCGTTCGCGTCCTGGGCGAAGGAGATCGGCTGGTCGATGTCCACGCCAACTTGGCCCTCGTCGATGATTTTGCCGTTCGAGCCGAGGCGCAGCGCGCGCAGCTTGCCGGCGCAGTAGTCGGCGAACACGTACGCCCCTTGGAGCACTCTGATCCTCTGACCCCGGTAGACGAAGCCGCCGGTGATCGAGCAACCGCCGTCGTCGTCGTGGCGGTACTCGAAGATCGGCGGCACGCTGCGCTTGGGCCGTCGGCCGGGATCGTCGAGGTAGGACACGGAGCCCTCGAAGCCGCTCCACCCGAGGTTGCGACCGGCGCCGCCGCCCTTGGGGAACCAGTCGACCTCCTCCACCGCGTTCTGGCCCACATCAGCGATCCATAGATCACCGGTGGTGCGGTCGAACGAGAACCGCCAGGGGTTGCGCACCCCGGACAGGTAGATCTCCGGACGTCCTCCGCCGGATAGGTAAGGGTTGCCTGCCGGGATGGCGTACGGCCGGCCGCCCACCCGCTTCGTGGGGTCGATGCGGAGGATCTTGCCCAGCAGCTCGTCGGGGTCTTGCGCCCGGTTCTCGGGATCGTTGGCTGAGCCGCCGTCACCCAGGCCGAAGTACAGGTCGCCGTCCGGGCCGAGGACGACGTTGCCGCCGTTGTGGTTGGGGAACGGCTGCTTCACGGCCAGCAGCACCCGCTTGGACGAAGCGTCGGCTGTCCCGTCGCCACGCAACGCGTAGGACTCGAGCCGGCTGTCGCCATCGGCGTTGGTGTGGCTGACGTAGAGCACCGAGCCGTCGGCCGAGAACGCCAGGCCGAGAAGGCCCCGTTCGACTTCGGTGGTCACGTCGTCGGTGATGTCGAGCACCACCTTGTCGTCGACCTGCAGGTGGTCCCCGGATGGTCGCAGCATGCGGATCCGGCCGGCCCGCTCGGCGGCGTACAGCCGGCGGTCGCCCGGGCGGGGGATGAGCACCGTCGGCTCCTTCAACCGTGCGACCCGCCGGGCTCGTAGGTGGACGGCGCGCAGCGAACCGTCGCCCTTCGGATCGCCTCGCCACCGGAAGGGGCCGGGACCTTCTTCGGTCGCGCCGGTGGTGTTGCGCCCGGGCGTGGCTGGTTGGCCCGATGCCCGAGGGCTCGAATCACTCGAACCAGATCCGCGTGGAGCGGACGCGTCAGATGGCTTGGCGTCGTCTGCTCCGCAACCGCTGAGCCCGACCAAGAGGACCATGACCGCTACTGGTCGCCCGACCCATGCCATGAAGCGCCGACGCATCAGGCCGATCCCTTCGCTGGTTCGATCGGACGGATGAGCCCTTCCTGGACGACAGAGACGACGAGGTCGCCGCGCTCGGTGTAGATCAGGCCGCGGGCCAAACCTCGGGCGTCGGACGCCGAAGGTGTGTCCTGGTCATAGAGCAGCCACTCGTCGGCCCGGAACGGACGGTGGAACCACATCGCATGATCAAGGCTGGCCATCTGGACGTGACCGTCCATGAACGACCCGCCGTGGGGGAGCAGGGCGGTGTCGAGCAGGGTCATGTCGGACGCATAGGTGACGACACACGCGTGCAGGACCGGGTCGTCGGGGAGTTCGCCATCGGCCCGCAGCCAGACGCGGTGGTGGGGAGCCATGGGAGCCTGGCGATCGGGCGGGGTCCAGTCGACGTACCGGGTGTCGATCGGGCGCGGCCGGTCGTACCAGGCGCCGAGCCGGTCTCGCCACGGCTCCCAGCGGGTGAGGAAGTCGGGGAGGTCGTCGGGCGGTGTCACGTCGTCGCCGATGGGGAACTGGTGGTCGAACCCCGCCTCGTGGACGTGGAACGACGCCGACAGGTTGAAGATCGGCCGACCATGTTGGATGGCCACGACCCGCCGGGTGGTGAACGAGCGGCCGTCACGCATGCGATCGACCTCGTAGAGGATCGGCACCGCCGGGTCGCCCGGGCGCAGGAAGTAGGCGTGCAACGAGTTGACCGCCCGATCGGGGTCGACCGTACGGGCCGCGGCGACCAGCGCCTGGCCGGCCACCTGGCCGCCGAACACCCGTTGCTGGTCGACGTCGGGGCTGATCCCCCGGAAGATGTTGACCTCGATCGGTTCGAGGTCGAGCAACGCGACGAGGTCGTCGACCACCTGCTGGGCCATGGTCGGCCATCCTGGCACCCGGGTGCAGTCGCGCCGGTAGCGTGCGCGACCATGACCGACGAGCTCGAGCCGTTCCCCGAGGGGTTCCGCTGGGGGACCGCCACCGCGGCCCACCAGATCGAGGGTGGCAACTGGAACAACGACTGGTGGGCGTTCGAGCACATGCCCGGATCGCCGGCCCGCGAGCCGAGCGGCGATGCCTGTGACAGCTGGAACCGGTGGGCTGAGGACGCCGACCTCGTGCGGGACTACGGCCTCGACAACTACCGGTTCTCGATCGAGTGGAGCCGCATCGAGCCCGAGGAGGGCGAGTTCTCGACCGCCGCGCTGGACCACTACCTGCGCATGGGCGAGGGCCTGCTGGAGCGAGGCGTCGACCCGGTGATCACGTTCCACCACTTCACCTCACCTCGCTGGATCGCCGCCCAGGGCGGCTGGGAGAACCCCGCAACGGTCGACGCGTTCGGCCGGTTCTGCGAGCGGGCGGCCGCCCACCTCGCGCCGGTGATGCGCCGGGCGTGCACGATCAACGAGCCGAACATCGTGGCGTTCATCGGCTGGCGGCTCGGCGCCTTCCCTCCAGCCAAGCAGGACGGTCCGCTGGCCGACCAGGTGGGCGACCATTTCATCGCCGGTCACCGCCGTGCCGTCGAGGCCATCCGGTCGGCGGCGCCGGACGTGCCGGTCGGGATCACGCTGTCCATGAGCGAGTACGTGGCGGTCGACGGCGGCGAGGCCCGACTCGAACGGATCCGTCGGGCGATGGAGGACCGCTACCTGGAGGCCACCGAGGGCGACGACTTCGTCGGCGTGCAGACGTACTCCCGCACGCGGGTGGGGCCGGATGCCGTGCTGGGCCCCGAGCCGGGCGTGCCGACCCTCATCATGGGTTATGAGTTCTGGCCGGAGGCGTTGGAAGCCACGATCCGCCGGGCGTGGCAGGTCACCGGTGGACGGACCCCGATCCTGGTCACCGAGAACGGCATCGGCACCGACGACGATGCCGAGCGGATCACCTACGTCCACCGGGCGTTGCAAGGCGTGCAGCGGGCGATGGCCGACGGCGTCGAGGTGCTCGGCTACACGTACTGGAGCCTGCTCGACAACTTCGAGTGGACCTTCGGCTACGGACCCCGCTTCGGCCTGACCTCGGTCGACCGCTCGACGTTCACCCGCACCCCCAAGTCCAGCGCGAGCTGGCTCGGCGAGGTGGCCAAGGCCAACACGTTGATGGCGCCACGTGGCTGACCTGATGGTGATTGAGACGTTCGTACAGCTCCGAGCCTGGAGGATCCTCGCATGAGCGTGCAGCTGAACCACACGATCGTCTCGTGCCGCGACCAACAGCGGTCAGCGACGTTTCTCACCGAGATCCAGGGGCTGCCCGCGCCCAGCCGATTCGGCCCCTTCCTCATAGCCGAGGTCGACAACGGCGTCTCGCTCGACTTCCACGCCCGCGAGGGTGACATCGCCCCCCAGCACTACGCGTTCCTGATCGGCGAAGGCGACTTCGACGAGATCTACGGCCGCATCCGCGACCGGGGCATCGAACACTGGGCCGACCCCGGCCAGACCAAGCCGTCCCAGATCAACCACCACGACGGCGGCCGCGGCGTCTACTTCGAAGACCCCGACGGTCACCTATTGGAGGTCATCACCCGCCCCTACGGCAGCGGCACGAAGTAGCGGCGCATTAGCCGTGTGGGCTGGCCACGAGCACAGGGATCTCCCGGTCGGTCTTATCCTGGTACTCGGCATACGGCGGGAAAGCCGCGACCGCTCGCTCCCACCACGCGGCACGCTCGTCACCGACGACCTGCCGGACCGTGACGTCGATCGGTTCCGGACCGTCCTGGATGGTGACCGCTTCAGGGTCGCCGACCAGGTTGTGGTACCAGACGGGGTGGGCCGGCGCACCGCCCTTGGACGCCACCAAGGCGTACTCCCCGTCGTGCTCGACGCGCATGAGCGGCGTCTTGCGCAGCTTCCCCGTCCGGTTGCCTCGGGTGGTGACGATGATCACCGGCAGGCCGGTGTCTCGGAGCGTGTTGCCCAGTCGACCTCCGGAGCTCTCGTAGGCCTCCACCTGATCGCGCACCCACTGTGCCGGGCTTGGGACGTACTCGCCTTCGAGGGTCATGGGAGCACGATAGGAGCCGAGCAACGCATCGAGGATCCGGTCCAGGCTGACCTGTTGCCTCACGTCAAATGCTCCGGGAACGTTGATTCGTTGCCTCACCGAGAATCTCCGGGCGGTCGGTCTTGTTGAACGCGCGGTTGACGGCCCGGGGTGGGGCGGTGGTCTTGGACAGCGCGA
>JAABUN010001034.1_pt1 | contig 66209 bp, 56 predicted proteins | sample 5559311 | NCBI WGS metagenome assembly JAABUN01 (sample SAMN10711877, study PRJNA513370) | rock metagenome | isolation source: Antarctica rocks | place: Antarctica: Victoria Land, Siegfried Peak sud
AATTTTATTCTGGAATAGTTTCAATGCACTTCAGTGTAAAGTTTTCAATAGGCTTACAGCCTACGTTCCAATGGCTTTAGCCAATCAAACAACCTATGGGATTTTATCCCATAGTATATTGAGTTTAATAAAACCGCAAAATCATCTAAGAATAAAGAAAAAAAATAGCTAACAGCGGTTCTGTATATATTAATAAGAAAAGCAGGCAGGTTTAGCAATAGAATCACCAATCAGCTCCACCAGTGAAGTATAAACGGCCTTTTTGATGCATTTCTTTTGAACCACAGAGGAAAAGCAAGAGGGTAAGAAGAGGTAACACAGAGGACTCTCTGCGTTACCTCTTCTTACCCTCTTGCTTTTCCTCTGTGGTTTAAAAACATTACAGCTTAAAACCCCATCTTCTCCGGGTTTAAAACAGCTTTAATATAATTCTTCATATTAAAATATTTCTTTGCAACCTGCTGCAAATCCTGAACAGTCAGCGCATCAACTTTCTTTAAAAAGTCCAGCATCCAATTAGGATCATCATGTTCAATCCATGCCCTGGTTAGTGTTGAAAGCCAAAATGTATTTTGCGTAAGCTGTTCCTGGTTTTGTTTTCTTAAAGCTTCTTTTACCTTATCGAGGTAGCTTTGTTCAATACCATTGTCCTGTGTATTTTTAATAAGTTCAAAAGCAGCCTTCGTAAGCTTATCTACATTTTCGGGTCCGCAGGGGAATCGTACTGAAATAGTATAATGATTGTAAGGACGGTTGGTAATTCCACCACCCATACCACCACCATAAATGCCACCCATTTCCTCTCTAAGCTTTTCAATAAATTTAATGTTCAACGCATCCATTAGGGCTCTGAATTTTAAATTTTCATCCTGGCTATATGGGGCTTCCCCATTAAAAATTATGTTTACCTGGCTTTGTTTAGCAGCACCTTTGTAAATGGTTGGTTCTATAACTCCCTTTACTGGTCTTAATCCCTCATCGGTATATTTGTTTTCCTTTTGTGATGAAGGCAGGCTGCCCAGGTAAGTTTCAAGCAAAGGTTTTATTTTGTTAGTATCTATATTGCCTACGAATGTGAAATGCATCCCGTAATTATTTTCAAAAATTTTTTTATAAATGTCTAACGCTTTATCAAGACTTATCTTATCATAATCCGAAACATCGGCTATAGTTGGAGCCCATGGACTGTTATTATATTCAATTTTTGCCAGGGTATCGGAAAAATAACTGTTGGGATTATTTTTCGCATTTTCAATAAATGCCTTTTGTGTATTGATATATGTTTTAAAAAGCTTTTCATCCTTTCCTGGCTGAGTTATGTATAAGTGCGTAAGCTGCAAAAAAGTTTCTAAATCTTTAGCACTGCTATTTCCTTCTATTCCTTCATCATAAGGATTGAGGTAAGGATGCACGTTAACTGTTTTACCTGATAAAAATTTATGAAGGTCAACAGGTGTAAAGCCTTGTATTCCCATAGCACTTACGATATTGGCCGAATTTTCTGCATTTTTTTTATCAGCTAGTCCATAATTATTGCTGCCACCCCAGCGCCAGCCATCCATATGAATTTCATCATTTTTAAACTGCGTTGGTTTTAAGGTAATGGTTATTCCGTTGCTTAAGGTTAGATCCGTAGTTCCTAGTTTTGTATTGTTTGTTTCACCGGTAATTTTACCGGCTGCCGGTTTTTTAACCATCAGGTTAGATGCCACAGCTTTTTCCTGGTAAGCTGTAACAGGGATATTGTGGGCGTTTGTTACCAGGGATAATAGTTCCTTGTCGGATGGTAGCTCTCCCCCATTTTTTTCAGGGGCAAGAAGCAAAACAAATTTCCCCTGTTTAGATTCCATTTTTTTAGAAAGTGCGTTTACTTCAGCTAAGGTTATAGTGGGTAGGATCTGTTTAATAAAGGCATGGCGATTGGTAATACTTATGATAGGAGATTGTGTTAGGAAATTATTTATATACCCCTGAACTATACTACCTGATTCGGTTTTATCTTTATCGGCATAAGCTTTTTCGGTTTGATTGAGAATACCCGCTTTTGCCCTGTCTAATTCGGTTTGAAGAAATCCGAATTTTTTTACGCTTTCTGTTGTACTTATCAAAGCGTCAATCGCATTCTTAGCAGGCTTATCTCCCAAAGCTGCAAATGAAATAAATGCCCGGTATCCTCTTATAAAGTTTCCGAATGAAGTGCTTCCGAATAGGAAGGGAGGATCAGCCTGCTGGGTCAATTCACTTAAACGTTGGTTTATCAGTGAATTGAATAAACCTTCAACAATTAATGCCCGGTATTTTGCCCAGGTATCTACAAGAATGGATTTCTCGATATAATTATATGCCTGAAGGATTTTAAATGTCTGCTCTTTGTCGGTTAGCACCATGCCCAGGTCCTGTTTTCTTTCTGCAATTGAAATTATAGCGGGCCTGGGTGTTTCACTGGTTGGATTTTTAAGCTGGCTAAAATGTTTTGTTATTTCCTGTTCTGCAAATGCGGGATCAATATCACCTACAACAATCACTGCCATAAGATCCGGCCGGTACCATGTTTTATAAAAATTGATAAGAGATTCAGCTTTGAAGTTTTGTAAGATGCTGTCTTTACCAATCGGCAGCCTTAATGCATAAGTGGAACCATTAAAAAGTTGAGGAAAATATTTTTTGCTCATACGTTCTCCCGCGCCACTTCCCAAACGTGATTCTTCCAGCACTACACCGCGTTCTTTATTAATTTCAGCAGTATCAAGTGATGCATTGCCTGCCCAGTCTTCAAGGATGGTAAAGCCCTTATCAATTTTTATAGTATCATCGGAAGGTATCGGAAGTATATAAACGGTTTCATCAAAACCGGTATAAGCATTAAGATCTGCACCGAATTTTACACCAATGGATTGCAGGTAACTTACCAGTTCGTTTTTTGCGAAATGCTTTGAGCCGTTGAAGTTCATGTGTTCCATCATGTGCGCCAGTCCCTGCTGTTCCGGTTGTTCCAATACAGAACCCGCATTTACTACAAGCCGGAGTTGCACCCTCTTCTCAGGTATGGTATTTTTCCTGATGTAATAAGTTAGTCCATTGGCAAGCTTACCCATTTTTACATCGGGATCGCCAGCCAGTTTTGCTTTCAGGTCAAATTGACCAAAACAGGCAGGCGTAATTATAGTAAGCAATAATATAAGCCTAGTATATTTATACATTTTTGTTGTTAGCATGAAATTTTTTTGAGGTTAAAACTTATGTAATATAATTTAATTTAGAATAGATGTAAAGAGGTAAGAGGTAAAAATAGTGTTATGTTCATTCAAAAGCGAGGCATTTGCTATCAGCCGTCAGCTATCAGCTATCAGGAGGAAATGTATTAGGTAATAATACCCTAATAGCTAACCGTCATCTTATAGTTAACATGACACCAGGTAATAAAACCTTAACATGCCTGCTTATGGATGCAATGCTTCTTACTACTTTTTTAATTTGCTTTTAGCCTCTTCATATTTTTTTATATCCATAATGTAAATGCCATGCCCGATACCTGCCATTTCCTGACAACGGGCTACCATAAACGCAATAAATTTTCCATCATCACTTACCACCGGATTAGTGGCTTTAAACTTTCCGTTTTCATTAAAACAAGTTATGCGTTCCCATGTACTTGTAGTATCAAGTTTAAGTTTGTAGAGATCAATATTTCTTGCTGTACTTTCAGTAGTACGGTGCCTGCTTGATTCAACCAGCGTATATGCGCCATCGGGGTACATGCCTTCAGGTTCATTATAAGATCCGGGAGACCTTGAATAGTTAATTAATTTGCCGGTTTTTAAATTCAGTCCAAACACTGCTGTGCTGTTATTTCCTATGCCCGATCCACTTGATTGTACAGTAAGTTCTTCTTCAAGCCGCGGACGAAAATTCTGTGGTTCCAATACTGCACCTTTTACTTCATCTCTTGTGTTATCTAAAACAACATGTTGATCTGTCAATTGAGGCTTGCCTGATGAATAATCAATATCGGCCACCCATATCTGCCAGAAACGTTTCTGATCAGGGTAAGTTCCATGATGTTCGGCCCAGGAAATTTTTAACTGGGTTCTTGATACTGCAGGGCCTTCCCAAATATATTCTCCTAATCTTATAGGTGGTCCATCAAGCTTTTTACTAAGCACCCATAATTCTGAAAGCTTGAATCTCGCTTCCATCCAATTGTCTGATGGAAAACTTTTAGGACCTACCAGTAATATATCGCCATTACTTAAGTACAACGCTCTAAGATAGCCTCCATGATAATAATGATGGGTTAAAGGGCGAATCGTTCCTGTGGCGATTTCCATTTCAAATACATCACCAAACGTTCTGGCTACAAACAAAACCTTTTTACCATCAAGAGACCAATCAGGTCTTTCGCCAAATTCATTCATCCGTTTAATGTAAGAAGGAAAATGGTTATCTGTCCACTCATCTTCAATTTTTGTCTGGCCAAATAAAAGGCAGTTATATAAAATGGCTGATAAAATGATAACAGTATATTTCATAGCTTTTCCTTTATTTAAGTTCATTGTTTAACAACGGCTTTTTATTTCTTCTTCAATATTTGATCAGCCAAGATCCTGATGGAAAGTTACTTTCAAGAAAGGGCCTTTGAGTTTAGAATCTATCTTTTGGCATATCTGGGTGCCGGCTGGTATGCAGGATGGCGATTACGTATACGGTGTTGTTTTCGTCATCAATATAAAAGTGAGTGGCGTAGGGGAAGGTGTCGAAGTGAGCCAAGCGTATGAGTTTATAGCGTACTGCAAAGGAGGTTGGGTTCATGGCAATTTTCCAAAGTGTTGCTGTCATATCCTGATAAAGTCTTTTTCCCAGTCCGGCTTGTTGTTGGTTATACCATTTACGGGCCTGGCGCATATCGGTTTTAGCAAGTTCATGTACTACAATTTTAAATTTCTTCACCAGCTTCTTTTTCCATTTCTGCAATAAAATCTTCAAGCGGCATTCCGCTGTCCGGATTTTGCTGTATAAGCATCATCCGGTGATCAAGAATATCTTTTTGCCATTGAGGCAGTTCACTGGTGGCCGGAAGGTTTTTTTTTAACTGGTTCCAGTCTTCAATCGGTAGAAATACGCCTACGGCGTTTCCTTTATTATCATAGGTGAATTGCGGTGTCATAATTAAATAGCTTTAAGTTTTACGCTATTGATCATTGCTTCCAGGGTATAGAGGATATGCGATTTATCATGTTCGGGGAACTTGGCAATATCATTGAGTCTTTTTAGCATAGACGGGTCTTTTAAAAGGTCCCGGTCTTCTGTTTCTCCCAGCAGGTAACTAACGGTTGTTTGCAATACATCTGCCAGTTTTTTAACCACATCAATAGTGGGTTTTACTTCATCGCGCTTATACTTGCCAATAATAGAATGATGAGACTGAATTTGTCTGGCCAGTACTGCCTGGGAGAAACTTTTGGCTTCCCTGCTTTCTCTAAGTTTTTTTCCGAAGGTGGTCATAATCTACGCATTTATGGTACTTAAAATCTGTAAGTCTTTGTTTAAGTGAAAATACAGACAATAAATGAAAGTAAATTTTTTTCTGATGGTAATAGCAGAGATAAAACAACACCTTACACTTGCCCAAGTGTTGCAGCATTACGGCTTAAAATTCGACAAACATCTGCGGCTGCACTGTCCTTCCATGAAGATAAAACACCTCCTTTCAGGTGTACTACAAAACACATGCGGCGTTTTTATTTCCTGAATTTATAAAGTAGGATACCGTACCCTACACCTGCAGGATCTGCTGTATTAGCAAACTGAAAGGACATGTATTTTCCATCAGTTGATACAACAGGATTTGAAGCTTTGCCACCTTCATAATCGTTAAAGTTGGTGAGGCGTTCAAAACTCTTTCCTGTTCCATCCAACCTTAATTTCCAGATATCAATGTTAGTATAACCACGTTTGCCCCCAAGCCACTCGCATTGACGATCACCTTCGACAAGAGTAAATTTTCCATCAGGCAAAATTCCCTCACATTCGTTATAGGTACCTGGTGCTACAGACTGATTTATTACCGCATTTGTTTTTAGGTCTATGGTCATTACAGAAGCCAGGCCATTGGGCTCATAACAGGTGAAGGTCATTTTGGAATCGTTATCAAAAAAATCGGCTGCTTCAATGGTACAATTCCGGTCGGGGCTTTCATATACTGTCTTTTGGTTAAGAAGTTTTGGCTTGCCTCCGGATATATCGAGATCAGCAATTACCAAACGTGATGCTCCTTCAGCAAGATCTGGGGATTGTGCATGTACCTGCGAAAAAGAAATTTTCATGCTTTTCTTTGAAATGGCCATACCCTCACTCATCTTCACTCCGAACTTAACAGGTTTAGAGCCTCTTTCCTTGCTAAGGAACCATAGCTCATTGTCTCTTGCCCGGCTGGTACTGATATCTTCAAATTTCTCGGGCCCTATCAATACATAATCTCCCGTTATCAAATGCATCACACGCAGGAAAGCACCACCCGGTACATTGCAGGTTAAACATGTAATAGTGCGTGTCGCAAGGTCATAAACCATGGCATCGCCAAAACTCTTGGCCATAAACGCAACATGTTTATTGTCAGGAGAAAAATCTGCACGTTCTCCAAAACGCGTTAATACTTCAATATTCGAAGGAAGGTGATCAAGCGGACTGCCTTGTTTCCTCTTTTCCGGGAGATTTATTTTATTGAATGGGAGTGCATGCTTATTTACTTTTTTATAGGCTGCCTGTTGTGTTCCCTGAAAGAAGAGAATAAGAATAACAAATGTGATAATTGTTTTCATTTTTATGTGTTTGGTTGGTTTATAATTTTTTTTAGCAGCTTGCGCAATACAGAATTTAATCAGGTTTACTAATTCGCTATTACTATCCTTAGTGCATGATTACAGGTTGCTTAAAATATGCGATGTGTTCAATTTAAGTCCTGTTCAATTTTACAACTATATAGGGTGTTTCTTTATTCAAATCAGGGTAAATGCTTCCGTTACCTTTATTATCCATTATTTCAATTAAGTACATAAAATCCCATTTAGGATTTATTTGTTCTGAAGGAACAATAACCTGGTATCTATCTTTTTCTCCGGAAGGGAGCATGGGCAACATATGATATTCCTGTTCCTGATTAACATTTCTATATTGTAATCGTACCCATTTTATACCGGACGGCGCGCTTACTTTAACGGCTATATTAATTGGTTTTCCTGCAGGGGCACTGATTACAGGTTCATGTGTGATTTGCAACACCTGGTTCTGATTTATTTCAGGCCCGTCTTTATAAAGCGGGGCCTTCTTTACCGTACCCTGAGGTTTATATTGCTGTTTTTTAAGTTCAAGACTTGCAAGTCCTGTTTGTAAGGAATCAAGTTCATCTTTCCAATGGCCACATAGATCAGCAACCCGAACACCCATCATTAAATCGTTTGTATATACATCTCCTGCCGCGGTAACCATTTGCCGCCATGCCTCCATAGCTTTGCGTTCATAAGTAATAGCTGCTTCCAATGCAGCAGTATCCTGTGTGCGTTCAAACAGGCGGTAACTAACGGCAGCAGGTATGCGCCTTGAATGATAAAGTGCGAGGTTAGACAAAATCTTTAGGTCTGTAAGGGTAGAAATAAATTCTTTACTCTTGTTTGTATTGCCTGTAGCTAGTTCCGATTCAGTTATTAACTTATTAATATCGGCTGAAGTTTGTGCAAACCAAACACTGTTTGCTGAAGGTAGCATCTTTGCCGTTTCTCCACCTTCCAATAATATTTTGGCTTCTTCATCAAAGCTGGCAAACTGCATCAGGTCGCTTCCTTCAGCTTTAGCGAAGGATGGCAAATTGCCAAGACGTTGCTTTTCAGCCCAGCCGCGTGTCATAGGGAAACTGCTGTATGGATAATTTGAAGTGATGATACGTGGCAATATCCAGCTAGCCTTATGCAGGGCTTTCTCAATAATGGGACCTGCTTGTTTACCAAAACGTGCTTCGAATTCTTTGTCCCATATATCAGGTGAAGTGTTTGGATTATATCCCATACGACCAAAAACCTGGAAGAAATGCCAGTACCGTTCAAACTCCCAGGTGTAATAACGATATTGTGAATTCAATAAATTAAATGGTATGGCATCGTGCGGTTGGGCTTCCATTTTTGTAGCTAAAGGTTCATTTACTTCATAACCATCTCCATCATAAAGATGCGTGCACGCTGTAAACCGCCGTGCAAATTCAGGGTCTCCCCATAAAAGAATCCGGGAGGTTCCTCCATTCCAAAGCCTCCAGTGCATCTTGTATTGCTTAGGATAGCGTAAAAGGTCACTGTAACTATGGCGGCGTGGACTCTTCTCAGGATTTATGCGTGTAGGGTGGTACGGCATACCCATTTGTTCCATCCAATGCTTGGTGGTAATTCTGAAAGTTACTCCTTCACTTATTGCGCTTTGAATGATTGATTCTTTCAACTCTTTTGCACGCAGGTCAAGGCGCAGGTTTGGCGCTGTTTCTTTCATCATCTTAAAGACATCAGACCAGAAACTTTCCTGCTCTCCGTTCTTTAAACCTGATTCATCATGCATCCGGAATTGTATAGCATCAAGACCCGGCACTTCCTTTACAAATTTTGTAAGAGCAGCTTTGGTATATACCGTAAGATTATCACCTGTAAGACCCCAAACCAAGCCAGGTACTGGCTTGTCGGGAGAATCCTTTGTTCCCGGAATACCACCTCCCTGAACACCACCTCTGTAAATATGATCCCAAATACCAACAGTGAACCGCATACCATGGTCATGTGTCATTTTAATCAAACGGTTAAGCGCTGTAAGGTTGCGTTGCTGCTGCTCTTTTGTAATACCAACCATGTTTACATTTTCGTATCCGTTTACATTGAAAAAATAGGGATAGCAGGGTGCCAGAAAACCCCCGTTCTCATATCCAAAAATAACTACAAGGCTATTAAAACGATTTTTAGCTAACATATCAAGGTATGCTTCCCAATATGCTTCGTCGTAAAACCTGCTTTCCCAATAAGCCCGGTTCATAGTATAAATAGAAACAGCACGATCCGTTACATCCGGTTGCTCAGTAATTTCTTTTACTTCATTCATTGGAGCATTCCGGTTATCACTCCAGCTTATACGGTTGGCAACTTCTAAAAGGCCATACATTGTTCCCCGGTCATCAAAACCACTGACCAACCAAACCGGTTTTTTATTCCAGTCGGTTTTCCAGATGGTCAATGCCTCCGGAACTTTAGGCACTGTATGTTTTCCGGAACTAAGCATATCAGCAGCTGCACCTGTTTCATAAGCAAGGCCTGTTAGTATTATTGATTTGCCGCGGGCTTCTTTAAGAGAATAAACTCTTTCGTAAGAGATATTTTTTATTTGAAGTGCATCCGTAATCCTCTTAATGCCATAAACAACAGAAGTAGCAGGAGTGGGGTTTGATATAATGGATACTTCGGGGTTTTCCTTTGCATACAAATGCAAACAGGGCATTATAAGAAATAATAGCAAGGAGTACATTGACCATTTTATTACACACGACATTTTTTCCATTTCAATAATTATGATTGGTTTTCAAACATGCTGAACCACGTCCGGCACTTTATATATTTTACTTGCTTATCAATGTTGTTGACTTAAAAATATTTTTTCAAGTCTACGCCATTGAGCTGCTTATTATCATTCATATCCCGGATTCTGAGGAAATACGGAACGATTGTTTATTAATTCTATCTGCCTTAGGGGTATGGGAAAAACAGTCATGTAAGGCTTCATGCCAAAGGGTTGCATAATGTTAAGCGCCTGCCCGGTTCTAACAAGATCAAACCATCTGTGACCTTCCAGGTATAATTCAAATCTCCTTTCCTGGTATATTTTTTCACGGGTTGCCTCTTGTGTAAGATTGGTAAATCCTTTTAAACCTGCCCTTGTTCGTACCTGGTTTAAAAACCCGAGTGCTTCATTGGTTTTTCCATTTTCATTTAAGGCTTCAGCATACATCAATAGAACATCGGCATAGCGTATCACCTTCCAGTTGGCCTTACTATCGCCATTAGCTTTCAGCGGTCCCATATATTTTTTTGTAAAAGAAGAGACGCCTGTAGTAGATAATGGTATGTATGTTCCGTTAAGGCCGGTAATACCTTTAGCAACTGTTATATCCTTTCGAAGATCTGTAGGGTCAAACGCGGTAAATAATCCTTCAGTCGGGTTGCCTGCGCTTCCACCTTGCGCTCCTGGCAGGATGCCATATATTTTAGCTAATTCGTCTACCAGCGCTTTGCCACCAAACTGAAATTCGAGTGTAAAGGTATTTGTAAAGTTACTGCCTAATCCCAACCCTCCATCCAGGTATTCAACGTCGAAAATGTATTCGCTATGGTGTTCATTTTTGTTGTAGTCGAAAAGGTCATTAAAATTTTTTAACAGGACATAACCCATTGTTGTCACTTCCTTTATTTTTGCTTCCGCCTTTACATAATCTTTCCTGGTTAAATATACTCTGCCAAGTAAAGCTTTAGCCGCCCCTTTGGTGGTTCTTCCTACGTCGCTACCGGTATAGGTTAAGGGAAGTTTATTTTCTGCATCTATTAAATCCTTAATAATAACCTCTTCATAAATAGTAGCTACTTTTTCGCGTCCTGTTTTATAAGCTTCTTCAATGGTGTTACTTGCAGTTACCATAGGCACGTCTCCAAATATCCTTACTAAATCAAAGTATGCAAGAGCCCTGAGAAACTTTGCTTCACCTATATGCCGTGCTTTATTTTTAACAATGGCAGTGTCGGCTTTTTCTATATTGGTTAAAACGGCATTGGCTCTGTTGATGATAATATAATAATCCCTCCAGCTATTTCTCAATACCGCATCGTCATTATCCATTGTAAAATTATCTATACGAATCAATTCAAGACCACTGGCGGGGTCATGCTTTGTATCATCGCCACGCAGGTCACCAAATTGCCAGAAGTTCTGGTAGGGCGATCTGAGCCCATTATACACTCCAATCACTGCATCCTGGAAGTCTTTATCCGTTTTATATAAAACATCTGAGCTTACCGTTGAAACAGGATTTAATTCAATAAAGCTCTTACTACATGCTACTGCAAACAGGCATGTTATAATTACAGGAATAAATTTCTTTTTCATTTTCTAATCTTTATAAAAGGTTCCATCAAAAAGATATGTTCAGGCCAAGCAAAATACTTTTTGGTAAGGGGTAATCATTTAAATCCATCCCCGGGGTTAATGCATTATTACCATTGCTGACGTCAGGATTGAAGCCCGTATTTTTTGTGAAGATAAAAGGGTTGGTAGCATTGATATAAACCCTCAAAGAACTCATTGACACTTTTTTTGAAACCCTTTCAGGTAGTAAATAACTTAAAGTAATATTATTGATACGCATGTATGTGCCGTTATCGAGCCAGCGTTGGCTATATTCACCTCTTATATTACCTGTAGGAGCATCATTTGGTCTTGGTGTTACACCATCTCCGGGATCTGTTTCTGACTTCCAGTAATTTACCTGCGATGCTGCATTTCTAAACCGGGATCTTGTTGCAAAAGTGGACCTCCTGGATACACTCAGTATCTGGTTACCGTGCGAGCCCTGGAGGCTTACGCTTACATTCAAATTTTTGTAAGTAAAACGATTGGTCATTCCATAGTAAAAGTCAGGGTAAGGAGAGCCCATAATGGTCTTATCCAAACTATTTATAATTCCATCAGGCTTACCATTAGGGCCGCTGACATCTACAAATCTTATGTCTCCTAATCTTGACCGGCTGGCGGTACCAGGACTAAAAATAGGCCCTTTATTCAACTCCGCCTGGTTCTTAAAAATACCATCTGTCAACCAACCATAGAACATGCCAATCGGCTGGCCGATCATAGTTATATTTCCACCTGAAATAATCGGGTCTCCTTCAGGGCCTAACTTCACAACTTTATTCTTATAAGTAGAAAAGTTAAGGTCGGTTACCCATTCAAAACTGCCTTTTAAGTTTACAGTACTTAATACAAATTCCCATCCTGTGTTATTAACCTCCCCGATATTTCTTAAGGAGCTGCTAAAACCGGTAATATCCGGAATATTTACCATCAACAATAAATCTGTATTTTTTGATTTAAAATGATCCACAGTAAGCAACAACCTTTTGTTGAAAAAACTTGCATCAACACCTGCATTGATTGATTGTTGTTTTTCCCAGGTTAGAGAAGGATTTGCAAGTCTTCCAGGCGCGAACCCCCCAACAGGCATATCCCCAAGGGGATATTTATAATAATTAATAGTACTGAAGTGCTCATAATTTCCAATGTTATTGTTTCCCGTTTCACCATAACTGGCTCTCAGTTTTAGCTCGTTAAGAAATGAAAGATGTTGTAAAAATTTCTCATCAGAAATACGCCAGGCAAGCGCCGCAGAAGGAAATAAGCCGTATTTTTTGTTACCGCCAAAACGTGACGATCCATCTGTTCTTACAGAAGCGGTGATATAATATTTACTATTATAATTATAATTGATCCTTCCCAGGTAAGAAACCAGGGACCATTCGTAAATGTCAGAGGAACCATTGCTTATTAATCCACTCACCGCGCTTAATGTAGGTACCAGGTTGTTTGGATAGTTAGTGCTGTTTAAAAAGTTTGATTCGCCCCTTTCTTTTTGCGCAGTAAAACCACCCAATCCCGTTAATGTATGCTTGCCGAAGGTTTTATTATAGTTCAGTGTGTACTCTGTAAGCCAGTTAGTAATCTGTGAGGCATTATCTGTACCGAAAGCAGGCTGATTGAATAATGCAGGAAGCTTCGGGACAAAGCTCATGCCTTTATTGCTGAACAAGCTTCCTCCCAATAATACATTTAACTTTAAATCATTGAAAATAGCATATTCAATGTTCAGGTTTCCAAGCAATCCAATTCTTTTTTGTTTGGCGGTAACCTCCCTGGCAAGCGCTACAGGATTATTAAAATTTCCTACTGCCTCAAGGCCATCATAAACAAAGTAACTTCCATCAGGATTATAAATAGGATAAAAGGGATTAACAGAAGTTGCACCTCCCATGATGCTGAAATCACCGGAGCCCGTAGTTACGCCACTTGAATTTACATCGCTTCTATTTATAAATGTTGGATTAACATTTAATCTTACAGACAACTTTTTTGACAGTTTCGCATCAACATTTGCCCGTAACGAATATCTTTTAAAACCGCTGCTGATGATTAGCCCTTCCTGGTCTAAGTACTCTCCACTTAAATTATATCTGACGTTCTCGGTGCCTCCTGTAGCTGATAGCTGGTACTGTCGTTGGGCAGCAGTGCGCAATACTTCATCAAGTGGTTCAATATCCGTTTTATTTCGTCCCTCTATAACATCAATTATAATCTGGGGCACTTTTAGTTTCCAGGTATTTGGAGGCCCTGAAACATCGTTGCCTATATCTAAATTCCGGTTTTTTACGCCATCATAAAAGTATTGGGCCTGTTGCAGGGCATTCATAAATTTCGGTGTTTTCGATACTTTCTGCAATCCATAATAAGTATCGAAAGTAACGACAGGTTCTCCGGCTTTACCTCTCTTGGTATTTATGATGATAACGCCGTTTGAACCGCGTGATCCGTATATAGCTGTTGCGGAAGCATCTTTTAAAATATCCATGCTTTCAATATCATTAGGATTTAATGTTTCAATGCTTGAGGTAGGATAGCCGTCCACAACATACAAAGGCCCTGCACCTGCGGAAATACTGCCTATACCCCTTATCCTTATTTGCGGTGAGGCGCCTGGTTCACCTGAAACAGGCTTTACCTGTACACCGGCTACCTTTCCCAAAAGTGCCTGGTCTACTCGGGTTACTGCCAGGTCTTTAATATCCCTGCCACCTACAGAGGCAACTGCACCTGTCAGATCCTTTCTTTTTTGGGTGCCATAACCAATAACTACTACCTGGTCTAAAGAAGCAGCAGTTGAAGTCATTTTTATAGATAGAGATAAGGTTACATCTCCTTTTTTATTGTAACCAGATAAAGTTTGATTCTGGTATCCAACGTTGGAAAAAGTAAAACTATAAGGCCCACCGGAAGAAACACGGGAAAAGGTGAATATGCCTGAAGTATCTGTACTGGTACCTGCTGTAACATTCGTTTTTGTATTTTTAATAATAACAGAAACTCCGCTAAGGGGGCCGCCGTTAATATCTGTTACTATCCCTTTTACCAGGTTTGGTTTTTCCTGTGCATTAACAAATGAAGTTTTAAGGATAAAAAAGATTACAAGGGTATAAAAGGAAGTTCTTAATTTAAGATGATTAAGTTTCATATGAAAAGCAGTTTTATAATAAAGAAAAGTGAACTTATTAATATTCTTCAAACGAAGTAAAATCAGGAATTTACTGGTGCTTTAATTTTGCCTGAACCAATCGTTGTTTGTTACATTCCTAAATCAGTATTGAATACAAACTCCTGGCAATAAGAGCAAAGGAAGCAACATTGTTTTTAAAAATAGTTTGAAAGATGCATTGTTCAATTTAAAATCATTGTTGTAAGATTCATTTCTTTCATTACTACTTTTAAGATCAGAACTTAATTCCGATGGCGGTGGCATTGGCCTAATAGTTACTGCTTACTGCTTACCGGTTTAAGGAGGTAAAGGGAAAAAGCATCGAAGTAAAAACCTTTTTTAAACTTAAACTTTTTTGCCGATTAATAAAAAAATAAGTTTTCCTGATTACTTAAAATTACATTAAACAAGTTGTGCTTACCAAATTTTTATAAAAACAATGATCATCCGTGTGGAATCTTCATATAAATTGTGAGAGTAGTAGCCCATCCACTCCATGGGAGGGGACGTTATGTCCGTAGGACATAACGGGGGTGGGTACACCGGGCGTGTTGCTCTTTTGGTCTTCATCGTTGTGCATGGTGCTGACCTCTCCAGTGTTGGTCATTGAGTAGTCACAGTCAGCTACCCACCCCTGTTTGGCCTTCGGCTCAAACGTCCCCTCCTGAGGAGGGGATTTGGTACCAGCCTGATTGACACTCATTCACAAAAGCTGTACGAAAACTACTATGAACTTTGAACAGCCTAGTGTAATGTCAAGCAAAAGATGTCTTATTAATTGCTATCAGCAGTCAGCTATCAGGAGGAAACTTATCAGGTAATAATACCCTTATAGCTAACCGTCATTGTATGCTTGACATTACCCTGGCACTTAGATTTTATAATTTAAATGCTCACCTGTCTTTCAGGTAATATCACATTAAATATTGCACCGGTTCCTTTACTGGCAGTGGCGTAAATATCGCCATGATGATTCTGCGCTATTTTTTTGCACATGGCAAGTCCGATCCCTGTTCCTGAATATTGTGTTTTACCATGCAGCCGTTGAAAAATATTAAATATTCGTGTAGCATATTCCTGGTTAAAACCAATACCATTGTCTTTAAATTCGATATTGTAATAAACAGCATTTTGATCAAGTGAATAGGTGGCAATTTCATCTTTTGCAACAAGATTTGCAACAATGGTTATCAGGGGTTTTACATCAGCAGTACTGAATTTTAAAGAATTAGATAAGAGGTTACTAATCAGTTGAGACATTTGAAGTGGAACTGCCTGTATGGTTGGCAAATTTGATGATTGAATGGTAGCCTGCTTTTGTTCAATTAGTAATTCAAAATCGTTTTTTAACGAATTAACTACTTCCTGTAAATTAACCCAGTCATATATCTCATTCTCTTTTGAAAGTTGAGAATAGGCCAGAACATCCCTGATTAGATTGCTCATCCTGGCAGTGGAATTATTTATTTTAATGAAGTAATTTTTTGCACGTTCGTCTATCTCAGGCAGGCTGTTTTCCAGCATTTGTGAGAAAGTGCTTACTTTTCGAAGGGGTTCCTGAAGATCATGGGAAGCAATGTATGCAAACTGCTCCAGTGCTTCATTGGATTTTTTAAGATTCCTGTTAACTTCTGCTAATTCTTTTGTACGCTCTGCAACCACTTCTTCTATCTTTCTGCGTGCTATTACCTGTTCTGTAACTTCTATAACAACAATCATTACTTTACTTACTGTGCCGTCTGCTTCTTTAACCGGATCATACACAAAATTGACATACACAATTTCTTCCTTTCCGTTCCTGATCAGCATTACTTCATGATCATCCCCACGAAACATTATACCTGTTCTTAAAACATTTTCAAGGATAGGGGCATAATAGGCTGCTGCCTCTGGTAGTACTTCCCAGCAGGGCGTATATTCAAATGCTTCCCGGCGTTTACCAACAACTTCTAAAAACGAATCATTTGCAATCTCAACCATAAGAGGATTTCCTTTCACAATACAGATTTCTATTGGGGCGCTCATTACAAGGCTGCGTAACTGCGCTTCGCTTTCTTCGATTTTATGTTTAGCAAAATTAAGGTCAGATACATCTGCAGCGGTATTCATCACGCCGTATACTTTGCCATTAGAATTACGTAATGGCATAAAACTGTAGTTGAAATAATAGGTTTGGATTTTACCATCTACAAGTAAGTCAATACATTGGTTTTTTGCATGGAATGGGATGCCTGTACTGAAGACACTTTGGATCTGAGTAAAAATTTCCTGGTTATCAAGTTCGGGTAATATATCAGCATATAATTTCCCTATAACATCATTTCCTTTTCCCCAAGCGTCGAGTATAGCCTGGTTGGCAAGTTCTATTTTCATTTCTCTTCCAATATAAACTCCGATAGGGAAGGGGGCACTTTCCACAAGTGAACGTATCCTTTGCTCGCTTTCCTGTAAGTTTTTTTTGAAATCAACTCTTTCAGTTACCTCATTTGCAAATAAAAGTACGCCAGTTGGCTTTCTGCTGTCTGCTTCGTAGTAACGCTGGTAAACAAAATTGTAATACTTTATTTTTTCCAAACCATTTTCTATAACTTTTAAAGGAGATTCATAACCGTGGTATGGCTTGCCGGTAGTTACAACATCATTGAGTAAATCTATAAAACCCTGGCTACCCAATTCCAGAAGCACTTCTACAAGTGGCCTTTGCAATATTTTTTTTTCTTTACCATATATCTCAATCATCTGTTCGTTGGCCAGTTCAATAATAAAGTCTTTTCCTTTTAAAATGGAGATTGCAACAGGTGCCTGTTTAAATAGATCATGAACCTGCTCTAACCCCTTAATTACTTCTTCTCTCTCTCTTGTGCTTTTACATGATTGGTGATTTCTTCTGCAGTATGGATGATATATATTACTTCCCCTTCATCATTTAAAACCGGTTTATTTTTAACAACCCGATATCTTTCAGAAAAAGTTCCATTTTCATCAGGAACATCATAACGCTGAACAGGTAATTGATGAGGTTTTTTATGCCTGATAATGTATTGAAAAGAGGCAAGCAGATTTTTCTCTCCTGTATCGTTAGGGTCATCCGGATTGGAAGGAAAGCTTTCAAAAATACCCTTTCCTATCAGTTGCTCTTTTGTACACCCTAAATTTGAAAGATAATCGTCTGTAACCGCTAAAATAGTAAATTGAAAAGGGTTTACTTGCAGAAGTGCATTGTAACCAGGCATGACTTCAAAGATTGCACTAAATTTTGTAATATCTTCCAGGGCATGGATCAATATGGGTCACTGAATTTAGATAAAGGTAATAATTAATTATTTCTATTGTCAATGGCCGGATCTGCAAAAAAGAAAACTTAATACTTTTATCTGATTGAGAAAATCAAGTTTAGTACATGTATAATTGCATGAGAATCTACCTGCAATTACCTAATTATTGAATGTAAACGGCTAAAATAAATAATAGTTGAGTAAGTATTGTCCGGCATTAACGCAGATAAAAATATTTTAAAATTATGTAAACCCTATTAGCTTTTGTTAGGTGCAAATGGTTAGGAGAAGCGGAACATCACCTATAAGGTTTTAAAAACCTTATAGGTTTGCAAGCACGCTTCTGGAATTTATGAGACATAATTAAAAGATGGAGCACGTGATAGTAATCGAAGACTCCGCAGTGGTGGTGCGCAAACTTTTTTAATGTTATAAAATGTATGAATTACATTTCATAACAATTGAAATCGCAGAAACAGGAATTCATACAAATAATTCTTCCATCCTGTGAATCCTGCTTCAAAATTCCTTCACCGTTGATATGTGACCACTTTAAATTAAAGAAACTTTTTTGCCGCTCCTGGCTGATTGATATGCGGCATGAACTATCCTGATATCTTTCAATCCCTCTTCACCGGTAATATGGTTTGGCAATTGTTTATTTTCTAGAATCAATTTTCCAATTGCATCAAGCTGCGTTGTTTGCTGATTAATATGGGGGAAATTTAAATCGCCTTTAGTAGTCTTTCCTTTGAATGGGCCATAACTAAGACCAGGACTAAGTTCAAATGAACCTTCATCTGCAGATGCAAAAAACCTGTCTATATTGAAACCGTATGAACTGGTACAATTAGAAATTGCTCCACACGGGAATTGCATTTGCCAGGTAATAGTTTCTTCTACTTCAAAAAACCTGTTTTTTTTATTTACAGTACCGAATTGAGCAATTACAGCAATAGGTTCTTCGCCTAAAACATAGCGGCTGCTTTGGATGCAATAAACCCCTAAATCAATTAATGGACCTCCACCAGCGGTTGCTTTTTTAAGCCGCCATTCGCTGGGATTGTTAATATTAAAATCAGTTTCTATTTTGCGGGTAGTGTCGTAAGTTTTATAACCAAGTGATGCCTCAATCATACGCACCTGCCCAAAAACTTTTTCTTGTCCTAATCTTTTAATTTCCAAATGGTATGGCTCGAAATGCAGGCGATAACCGACAGCCAATTGTACCCCTGCGTTTTTACAAGCTTTAATCATAGCCTCGCAATCTTCAACTGATGTTGCCATAGGTTTCTCGGTGATAACATGCTTACTGGCTTTAGCAGCACGGATCACAAACTCTTTGTGCATGGCATTGGGTAGCACAACATATACCAGGTCAATGTCTTTATTGTTAGCAATCTCATCAAAGTTTTGATAATTGTAAATATTCATTTGCGGAATTTTATAATCTTTTTGCCATTGTTCAGCTTTTGCCGGATGCCCTGTCACTATTCCTGATAGCCGGCAATACTGAGAGGTTTCCAAACCATAAGCCAAAGCACCTGCATAATTTCCCAGTCCACATAGTGCGATGTTCAGTTTTTTACCATTATCTGTTTTATTGTTAGTTGCAGGAATACTTTTGAATGATGGCAGCGTACCGGTAATAGCCACACTTCCGGCAACCATTCCTAATCTTTTTAAAAGTGAGCGGCGTGATAAATTTTCCATTTTGTAATGTATGCGTGTACTGTTATTGGTAACATTTCTGATTGAATTATTACAGCTTTAAAAAAATAGATTTTATGAAGTGGAAGTTAATATTAAACTAATGCTGAGTATAATCAGCGTGGTTAAAATCAGCACCTTGCTCTTGAAGCCTTAGGAACAATCTATTCGTATGCAAGACTTTCGAAGTCAGGGAGGCTTCGGAAGTCAGCGTCTGGGTTCTGAAGTCTGCATCTGTACATTTAGTAATGCATTAAGTTTTCAAGCGACTCTCTATTAATAACTATCGCTGCCGAATCTCCTAAATGAGGAGTAAACTGTTTATAGCTAACCTGGTTAAAATTTACAACAGCATTATTTTTTATATTCACGTTTAAATGCAACGCGTTATTTTTAGCTTTAAAATCGAAGTAACTTGTTGCTGTTCCATATAAGCTTAAATAATTAAGCCGGAGCTCTGTTAAACGCGTAATGGTATTTGTATCCTGATGAATAATAAGTGAATCCTGTTGCAAGGGTCCAACTTCATTATTGGTTCCGGACAATTGCAGGTAGTTAATGCTTGGTACAGATATAATCAACCCGACAATTGATTCCTGCGGATTTTGATAATGTTGATTTGCTACGGTAAATGTTACTGACAATGTATCGTTCAGCATTTTCATTTTAAAAAAACCTTTCCGGGAGTTCATTAGCCTGATATTATAATCCCCTTGTTTTATCCGGATAGCATATCCATTACCACCTGTTATTTTAAGTGCTTTGAAGGGTTGAACAGCAATAGATTGAAAATTTTTATAGGGATCACTAAAATCTATTGTAGTATACTGAAGGGCAAGTAAATGATCTGTTATTAAAATGCCTGATAATAAAATAGCGGATAATAATAACAACAAAAGATTGCTTCGTTTCATGTGGCGTTTTATATTTCGGTTTCACGGAATTTTAAATATATAATGTAGGACAAAACAGCAGGTAAGAGATAATTAAAAAACACGCTAACGATTGTCTGAATCCTTTCCGGCAGGTACACATATACGTTTTCTCCCTGGTGCCTGAATTGAAAATAATTATATATCCCTCCGCCATTAATTGTTCTTTCATCCGTCATCATCATTAGTAAGTAATTATTGCCATTGTAGGAAATGGAGAAATATAGGATCATTATCAGAATTGTTTTCAATAATGCACCTTTCCTGAAAGACAGACAACCCAGTAATATAAGCAGTTGAAAGTTCACGAATGTGAACACAAAATTATAGAAGCCGTTATGCAACAGGTTGGTGTGGTCAATGGTTGATTTATCATGTTTTACAATCCATAGAAATAAACCTTCTGTTATATAAAACAAGGATAAGTAAGCTACTATATAAAATGCGGTAGCATACATAACGGCAATGAACACCTTTTCACCAGCAGAGGCAGGTATTCCCATCAGCCACATGCCTTTTGATGGATGTGTAAGATCTTTCAGCAAAGAAGATCCGAATATACATCCACCTGCAAAAAGTCCTATCAGGAAAATTCCCCTGTGCGCATCGCCCGCGAAGCTATCCCGCCAATGCCAGACTACCAGGAAAAGAAACAACAAAATGCCTGTTATTGCAAGCAGTCCTATCTGGTACGATCTGTTGTTCTCTTTCCATTGACGCTTGTTTAACAGCAATATTTTATCAAGGTTCATATTGAGAATGGTTAATTGTTAATTCAATGTCGTTAAGAAGTATGTTGCTTTGTTACCTGTTTGAAATTACAATTTGGTTAGAGATCTTCGTGCCCCTTGTGAATTTCCTTTGTGTTCCATGTGGTTAAATAAGGTCTATGATTCCAGGAGTCTTTTAACTACAAGGAACACAAAAGAAATCCCACAGAGAGCACAAAGGATGCCTGCTAAATACGAAATCCATAAGTCAATGCCATTGATTGTTATTTGTTAATCAGGTGGTTTCATGTAAGCCATTAAAGATCTTTGATATTTGCTCCTTGCGGCTGAGTGTAGCATTAAAAAGTATTTCAAGATCCAAATAGGAATATTTTGACGCTTCGTTTAAAGATATTGAGACCAAACCCTGGGGTGTTTGTTCCTGGTAAATGATAGCTGCATTATTATTTATCTCATCAGTTGAAAAATAAAGCCGGTGAATTATTTCTTCTTTATCAGCAAACAGTATTAATTCACTGTTATCAATAATGATTATAGAACTGATCAGGTCGTCAAGATCACGAACCTGGTGAGTAGAGATAATAGTTATTTTATCATTCCTGTCGGCATTTGCAACTATATTCCTGAATTGTAATTTTGACGGAATATCCAACCCGTTAGTCGGCTCATCCATAATCAGTAACCTCGTATTGGCAGCGATGGCAAAGGCGATATACGTTTTTTTCTTTTGACCGAAAGAGAGGCGCCTCAAATGACTATCATAGCTTACGTTAAAAATCTCAAGATACCCGGCAAATTTTTCCCTGCTGAAAGAAGGGTAAAAGGGTGCGTACACATCAATAAAATCAGTAATGTACAATGCAGGCATTTCGCATTCTTCGGGAATGAAAAACATGTCTTCCAGGAACGATGTTTCGCGATTACCCGGCTCCCTGTTATTGATAGTACATTTTCCTTTGGTAGGAAATAATAAACCGGCAATGTTCTTTATTAAACTTGATTTACCGGCACCATTCTTTCCCAGCAATCCATAAACTTTGCCAGGTAATAAGGTAAGGTTTAAACCATTGAAAAGAATTTTTTTATTACTGTAGCGGTAGGTAAGATTTTCAATCTTTATCATGATGTAAATGAAAACAATCTCTGCATGTATTCAAAAACAAACCGACAGATCATCCCCAATTTTCTACTATTGCCCCGCTGGGAACAACGAGCGGAATTAATAGCTATCAGCAATCGGCTGTCAGCTATCAGGAGGAACACAGTAAGCTTTACTCTGCTGATAGCTGACGGCCGATTGCTGATAGCTATTATTAACACCGGCAACCCGTTGGCAAAATCTATTCATTCGTTGCCAGGATATACTTGTCTGTTGATTTGCAGACGGGTCTTATAAAAAAATCTGATATTTATTGAATGAGCCTCGAAACAATTATGTATAGCTTTAGAAGCAGTAAGACAGGACGTATAATGCTGCACTTGTTTTTATGGTTGTTTTATTTTTCAGCTATCTATTATCTTGAAAGTATTTCCTTTAACAGTTATAAAGGTTATATGGCTATTTTGGAACCACTTAAAAATGTTGTCACCGCCATCGTGATTTATTATCCGCTGGTTTATTTTGTTTGGCCAAATTTTTTCAGGCGCAAAAAATATTTACTCGGTATATTATTCATTGCTTTATTAATTATTCTTTATACAACTATAGATCATTTGCTGGAAAGAATGATCCTTCAATCCTGCGAAAATTGTATGGAAAAGATAAAGCTTAATCAGAATGGTTATTACCAGTTGTTTCAAAAAGGTGCCTTGAATGTTATACTTGTTCAGCTGATTTCACTCGGCATAGTGTACCAATTGTTTGTATTCCTTGCTTTTCCTTTATTTATTAAGGCTATTATAGAATACTTCAATCAATATGTTAAAACAATAAGGCTGGAGCAGGAGAATATCCAGCTTGAATTTAACTTTTTGAAGGCTCAGGTAAACCCGCATTTTTTATTCAACACACTCAATAATATTTATGCACTGATATTAAAGGATGATAAAGAGGCTTCATCAGAAACCGTAGCAAAACTTGCCAGCTTTATGCGCTATTCTTTATATGAGTCAAATACTCATAGTAATAATGTAGTGAAAGAAATTGATTTGCTGAAAGTATATCTTGAATTAGAACGGATAAGGTTAAACGATACTGTAGTAAATTTCATAAGCAAAGTTGATAACGAAAATTATTCGCTTCCTCCCTTGTTATTCATGCCGGCTGTTGAAAATGCTTTTAAATATTGTACACCTACCAGGGAAGGTGATGCATACATTTTTATGAAGCTGGAAGTTGAACAGTCGCGCTTAGTGTTTATGATTTCAAATACCTTTAACAAAACACAGCACCAACATGCATTACATGGTGGCATTGGTTTAGGTAACCTTCAAAAAAGATTAAAACATTATTATCCGGGTAATAAATCTTCCATGGAAATAAAGCAAACTGATACGGTGTTTCAAATAACTATTCATCTTAACCTAATGTTAGGTTAAGCATGAAAGGACTATTATTTGCTATTAGCAATCAGGTATCAGCTATCAGGTATCAGGAGGAAACTTAGCAGGCATTGATCTGCTGATAGCTGATTGTTGATAGCAAATACGTCAATTTAAAATTAACTTAATACTTGTATAATATGATTAATTGCATGATCGTAGATGATGAACCACTGGCAAGAGAAATTATCCGCATGCATTTATCAAAATTATCCGGATGGAACATTACTCAGGAATGCATTAATGCTATCGAGGCATATGAAGCCTTAATTAATAACAACGTACAGGTGATCTTTATTGATATACAAATGCCCCGGATTCAGGGAGTAGATTTTATACGTTCTCTTAAAAATCCCCCCAAAATTATTTTTACTACTGCGCACTCCTCCTATGCGGTGGAAGGTTTTGAACTTAATGCCATTGATTATTTATTGAAGCCTATAACTTTCGATCGGTTTAAACAAGCCATTACTAAAGTTGAACAACAGATAAGTCAAAGCACATCAGCTGTTTCAGAAGTACCTGGCGTTGCAATGTTGCCACCGCTTCATGAAGATTTTATTTTTATTAAACAGGATAATCGCCTGGTGAAGGTTTTATTTGCAGACATTTTATTTCTTGAGGCAAGGAGAGACTTCACCCAGATACAATTAAAAGATAAAAAGATTTTAGCAGGCTTTCATTTGAAAATGCTGGAAGATATGCTGCCATCTTCTCTTTTTATGCGTGTTCACCGGTCTTATATAGTTAAGTTAAATGCCATTGAAGTGTTAGCGGGAAATATGATTGAGATGAAGGACTTTCAGATACCGGTAAGTAACTCAAAACGCAGTTCGCTTGCATTGGCATTGCGATTATAATTGATTGTCGTGATTAATGGCTATTAGCCGTCAGGCTATCAGCTATCAGGAGGAACACAGTTCGCCATGATCTGCTGATAGCTGATGGCCATTAACACCTCACTACGATGTTTTAAATCTCACAACAATATTCATTACCTTTCTTATAGTAAACGATATTGAATGATTCAACGGCATTAAATTTAAAATGTTTATACCTTGATGAGTGTTACAGGTGAATAATTTAGAATCAGGCAGGCATCAAATCACATATTAAATTGCCATCAGCAGTCAGCAAAATTATTATGTTTCCTCCTGATAGCTGACGGCTGATTGCTGATAGCAACTACGTCCATTTATCATAAACATATTATTAGTATGGATAGAAGACAGTTTATAAAAAAGGCCACGATTGCGGCAGCGCTTTCGGGAAGTGGATTAACGGAAATTGCGGGTGCAACGTCAAATGGTACAAAAACCATCCGGGTAATTAAAACGGACTCTGATTTTGAAAGGGAAAAGCTTGTAAGGCCTTTTGGCTTTAAGGGTGGCTTCTTAACGGAATGTTGGCAGATCGCATCTAAAATACAATCGCAATCAGGAATAGATAAAATTGGTATTGCTACACAAAATGTTTTATATGCAGATGCTAATCTGTTTGCCGGCCACTCTGAGGCTGCAGGAAACGCGCTCATGTACATTCTTGTAAATGAGGCATTGCAATTAGTGAAAACAACCTCCTTTACTGATCCTGTAAACTTGTTTGAAAAAATACTGCCTGAGGTTGTTGCAGCAGGTAAGAAATTGACAGGACCGGACTTGAATATTAATTTTGTTTACAATGCCCTGGTCAGTGTTGATAATGCAGCATGGTTATTATACGCTGCGGAAAATAAATTTTCTACAGTAGATGCTATGATTCCAGGTCCTTATCAACCAGCCTTATCGCACCATAATAATAAAATAGCTATCATGTACCAGGTGCCGTATGGCATGCCGATGAACGATTTAAAAAATGCAGTTCAGCAGGGATATTTTGTTATTAAGATAAAAACAGGATATCCAGGATCTCAGGCTACCATGTTGGAAGAGGATATGGCCAGGTTAACACTGATCCATAATACATTGAAGGATGCGCGTACCGATCATACCACTAATGGAAAGCTAATTTATACTATGGATGCCAATGCCCGTTATGAAAAAAAGGAAACGCTGTTACGGTACCTGGATCATGCTAAAAAAATCGGAGCTTTTGAGCAGGTTCTGTTATATGAAGAACCATTTGTTGAAGTTAACGATGAAGATGTAAAAGATGTAGGTGTCACCATTGCCGGGGATGAAAGCGTACATGATGAGGCAGGTGCCATGAGAAGGCTGAGCCAGGGTTACACTGCCATAGTACTTAAAGGTATTGCTAAAACATTAAGTCTTAGCATGAGAATTGCCAAGCTGGCCTATGAGCGAAAGGTACCCTGTCTTTGTGCAGACCTGACAGTAAATCCGATCCTGATTGACTGGCACAAGAACCTTGCAGCCCGCCTTGCTCCCTTTCCCGGAATAGGGATGGGGTTAATGGAAACAAACGGTAATATGAATTATCGCAATTGGCCCAATATGATGAATTACAACCCGGCTGCAGGCGCTTCCTGGACAAAAGTAAAAAACGGTATTTTTGAATTAGATAAAGACTTCTTTGATAGAAGCGGAGGTATTTTTGAACCATCAACTCATTACACTGCTATGTTTCAGCCTCCGGCTAAATGATCTTATAGGGGGTATCCGTTTTAATAATTATTTTCTTAACATCTACAGTGTATATTTATTGTTTAATTGTATGTCATTATCGTTTACTTAAGAAGTTTGTTGTGTTCTTTCCTGTTTGAAATTAAAATTTGGTTATAGGTCTTAGTGTCCCTTGTGGGATTTTCTTTGTGTCCATTGTGTTTAGATAGAGTCTATGATTCCAACAGTTTCTTAACCACAAGGAACACTAAGGAAATCCCACAGGGGCACAAGGGATGCCTTAAAGAAGTACTTCTTAAGTCAAAGACATTAAATTGTATGTTAATAATTTCTTTAACTATTAAATTCCGTTTTTTACCCTTTAGTATTAATTAAAACTATATAGCTTATGCCTAACAGGAAAAATAAAAAAGAACAGACCAATAGCAAAAAGATCGCTGACCTTTTACAGGATACCGATGTAAGTACCGGTGAATTTCTAACAACTAACCAGGGCTTAAGGGTTAATGATGATCAGAACTCACTCAAAACGGGAGAAAGAGGTGCCTCGATGCTTGAAGACTTTATACTGCGGGAAAAGATTACTCATTTTGACCATGAACGCATACCGGAGCGGGTAGTACATGCTAGGGGCGTGGCAGCACATGGCACTTTCCAGGTTTATGAATCACTTGCAAAATATACTAAAGCTAAGTTTCTGCAGGATCCTTCTGTGAAAACTCCCATATTCGCCCGGTTTTCAACTGTTGCCGGTTCAAAAGGTTCCACCGATCTGGCCCGTGATGTACGTGGTTTTGCCATTAAGTTTTATACTGAAGAAGGCAATTATGATTTTGTGGGCAATAATATTCCCGTATTCTTTATACATGATGCCATAAAGTTTCCTGATCTTATACATTCGGTAAAGCCTGAACCGGATACTGAGGTGCCTCAGGCAGCTTCAGCTCACGATACATTCTGGGATTTCATTTCTCTAATGCCTGAGTCGGCGCACATGATCATGTGGATTATGAGCGATCGTGCTTTGCCTCGAAGCCTGCGTATGATGGAAGGTTTTGGAGTTAATACTTACAGGTTAATCAATGAACAGGGAAAGGCGGTATTTGTAAAGTTTCATTGGAAGCCTTTGCAGGGAGTATATTCGGTGGCATGGGATGAAGCACAAAGAATTTCAGGAAAAGATCCTGACTTTCACCGCCGCGATATGTACGATGCAATTAATAGCGGCGCGTTTCCTGAATGGGAATTAGGGTTGCAGATAGTAGAAGAAAAGGATGAATTTAAATTTCCTTTTGATATACTCGATCCCACAAAATTAATCCCTGAAGAAATGGTGCCGGTACTAAAGGTGGGCAAGATGACACTTAACCGCAATGTGGACAATTTCTTCTCCGAAACCGAGCAGGTAGCGTTTCATCCTGGCCACCTTGTTCCGGGTATTGATTTTACAAATGATCCTTTGCTGCAAGGCCGGTTGTTTTCTTATACCGACACCCAGCTGACCCGTTTAGGCGGACCTAACTTTCATGAAATACCCATTAATCGCTCTGTGGCGCCGTTGCATAACAATCAGCGCGATGGCCTTATGCGTCAAACTATTAATGTGGGCGTTACCAGTTATCAGCCTAATTCAATCGCTGCGGGTTGTCCTTTCCAGGCCAAAATGAGTGAAGGTGGATTTGCCAGTTTTCCTGAAAGAATTGATGGAAAAAAAATCAGGGGCCGGAGCGAAAGCTTCTTCGACTTCTTCAGCCAAGCTACCTTATTTTATAACAGCCAGTCAGAGGCGGAAAAAGCGCACCTTACCAATGCTTTAAGGTTTGAGTTAGGAAAAGTAAAGAGGGTTGAAATCAGAAAGCGCATGGTAGGGATACTTACGCAGATAGATGCTACGCTTGCGGCTAAAGTTGCGCAGGAACTGGGGTTGGAAGTGCCATCAAAACCTGAAGAGCCGGTTAACAAAGGTGTACCTGCAGATGGTGATCCTAAAAAATATGCACCAAAGAAAGTTGCGTTGCCCCTTGCTAAATCAGCAGCGTTGAGCATGGCCAATATGAAAAAAGATTCTATTCAAACAAGGCAGATAGCAGTGCTTGCAGGAGATGGAGTAGAGGAAGGTGCCCTTGACGCTATGGTGAAGGCGTTAAAAGGTAAAGGTGCTGTAGTAAAGATAGTAGCGCCGCATCTTGGAAATATTACCGGTGATAAAGGGGGTAAGTTCGAGGTAAGTGAAAGCCTGAGAACAACAGCCTCCGTGCTTTTTGATGCTGTATATGTGCCCGGTGGTGTACAAAGCATAAAAGCATTGAAGGCGGAGCCGGATGCTATACATTTTATTGATGAGGCATACAAACATTGTAAACCCATAGCGGTGGAGCATGAAGGATTCGACCTGCTTAAAGCCACTTACGTTAGCACATTGCTGCATACGGATGGCACCTTTTATAACGCTCTTGCAGGCAAAGGTCTTATCATCAACACTAACGGTAAATCAAAAAATGTTCCGGATGAATTTATCAAAGCTATAGCACAGCATCGTTTCTGGGAAAGGGAACAGCAGGATAAGGTGCCTGCATAATTTCATCTGATAGAACATTTATAGATATCAGCCGTCAGCCGTCAGCTATCAGGAGGAAACTTAGTACGCCTTGATCTGCTGACGGCTGATAACAAAATACAACATTTTAAACTGTCCGGAAATTATGAATAGCTCTAGAAGGTCTTTTATAAAAAACAGTTCTATTGTCCTAGCAGGCACAACTTTACTTCCTCATAATTATACAGTAGCTGCAGGCAAAAAAGAAGAGTTGCTTGGTGTACAGCTTTATTCTGTTGATAAAGAAATGCATGAAGATGCAGCAGGTACATTAAAGGCTCTTGGAAAAATAGGGTATAAATATGTTGAGCATGCTAATTATACCTCCCGTAAATTTTATGGTTACCCGCCATCTGATTTTCGCAAGTTGCTTCATGATTGCGGTCTTAATTTATTAAGCGGACATTCCGTGTTAGAACTTAAACACTGGAATAAAACTACCCGGCAGTTTACCCGGGAATGGCAGCATACTATTGAAGATGCAGTAACCGCAGGGCAGCAATTTCTTATATCTCCCTGGCTCGATCGTAGCTTATGGAATGATGAATCTGCCCTTAAACATTTTATGGATGTCTTTAACAGAAGCGGTGAACTATGTAATAGCGCTGCCCTTCAATTCGGATATCACAATCATGATTTCGAATTTACACATACATTTAATTCTTTGCGATTGTACGATATTATCCTTCAGCATACCACCGCGCATTTAGTTTCGCAACAGTTGGATATTGGTAACATTTACCAAAAAGATTTTTCCGCTACCGATCTTTTTACTCAATATCCTGGCAGGTTTCAGTTAATGCATGTAAAAGATGTAATTGAAACTAATGAAAGGCATCAGCAGTTTACCAGTGCAGCCATAGGTGAAGGTGTTCTTAACATAAAGCACATAATTAATAAAGCGCGCCAGCAAGGAGGAACTTCCTGCTTTATTATTGCGCAGGATGATTATGGATCAGCCAATATTTTCAAGTGTGCAAGTAATAACTATTATGCATTTAATAATATCTGATACACTTGTCCGTTATATTGCAGAATGGCGATGCTTATTGTGCTTTTCCGAAAGCAACCCGCAAGCATGGATCTTTGAACAAGATAATATTATGCAGGATGCGCTGGAACATTAAAATAAAGTTATCAAAAAGCCATGACTAATGGCAAAATCCAAAAGCTACAAATTACCTTTTCCTGAACGTATCCCGGCAATGCTGGCTACCATTGTTAAAGAACCTTTTAATGATCCGGATTGGCTTTTTGAAATTAAATGGGATGGGTGCCGGACCGTTACCGAAGTAAGAAATGGTAAAGCGGTACTCTATTCGCAGGAAGGCCAGGATTATACAGACAAATACCGCCTTATTGTTAATGAATTTGAAGGGCAGCCTGACCTGGTTGTTGATGGTGTAATAGTTGTTCTCGATGATAATGGTATTCCGGATATAAGTGCCCTGCAGCATTATAATGGCAGGGGCGATCTTGTTTATTACATTTTTGATCTGCTGTACTATGATGGTGAAAATTATATTGAAAGGCCTTTGATACAGCGTAAGGAAATGCTCCTTCATATTATTAAAAAAGAAAGCATTTTAACTTATAGTGATCACTTCGATGATGGCAAAGCGCTTTTTGACCAAATTAAGTTATTAGGTCTGGAAGGTGTTATTGCTAAAAGAAAGGAAAGTATCTATCAGCCTGGTAAACGATCTAAGGATTGGTTACATATAAAAATCAGTATACGCCGTAAAAATAAGAAGCCTGAAAAAATAATACCTGATATTTATAATGATGTAATAAAAGAGATTGAACGGGTAAGAGAAAAAAAGTTACGGAATGGCCGTTGAATATAAGCCGGACAGAAATTTGTTTAAAAAGTTTATAAGGAATTGCAGTTAATCGGGATGCTTAATTCTTTCCATAAGCTTCTATCCTTTCACCAATCCATACTACAAAGTTTACACTAATGAATGCAGGATGGTTTTTACAAATCCAAATTCCTTTCTCATCTTGCTCCACAACAAAATTAGAACTTCCAAATTGCGGATGAATACAGTAAACCTGATAACGTCCTGTTGGTGAAATTCCATTTTTGGCCCGACACATTTCCGGATGAATGGTGGTTATACCTTTCTCATCATCAATGAAAAACGGCTCGATGAATGTTCCATATGTGTTGTCGATGATAGGCAAAGTATTAAATTTAGATAACCATATGCAATAAATAAACCCTTAGTGTTAAATCAATGATAAAAAGGGACCTTGCTGTACTTAAGCTACCTGAAAGTGTAAGTCAGTCCTGGCATTACTAACCCGTGGTTGTAGTTCAAATTGAATGTAAGTTTATTCCGTTTTTCAGATAATAATTTTGAATGCACAAACCTGTGATAATTTTTAACAACCTGCCTTCCCGAAAAGTATCCAAATGCAGCGCCAACTAAAACATCCGAAGCCCAATGTTTATTTTCCGTCATCCTGCTTAATCCAACCAATGAAGCTGCGGAATAGGATATTATCTGAACGACCGGTTTATCGCTGTATTGTTTTGCGAATACAGTAGCCACCGCGAATGCAACCGTTGCGTGGCCGGAAGCAAAAGAGCTGTACTCGCTGCCATCGGGTTTATAACCCATTGCATTTTTACGGTACTTAAAAAAGGCCCCGTGCCAGTTACCTTCATTGTTACCGGTTTGCGGATTATAATAGTTGGGTCTTTCGCGCCCTGAAATAAATTTGATAACACTAACCCATATCCCAGAAAGCAGGTATGCCTGTGTTGCCATTAAAGTTGTTGCCTTTAACTTTTCATTCTTTAAAATTAAACCAGATGCTTCTAATGAGGCAAGGGTGATTAATTCATATTTACCTCCGAACTTCGTTACTACCGGGCTTACTTTTTGAATAAAAGTACTATTGTTCCTTATGTTATTAACTGCATGATTTATTCCTTTATCACTTAATATAACACCCGCGGTAATTAATCCAACGCCTCCCGCTTCTAACCATTGACGGCCCGTTAGCTTTAAGGGCGCTGTTGCCTGCTGCTTAAAATTACTCTCTAGTAGTAAAACATAATCCTTTGCACTAACTTTTGCAGTTCTATTTTCAAATCCGGAGTTACCTGGTTTTAAAGCAGCCGAATCCTGATGTTCCTGGGCATGAATCATTAATGGCAATGCCACTAATAAACTAAACAAACATTTTTTAATCATTATTCTTACGTGTTATATTTATTATTCATTTGCTATCAGCTGTCAGCAATCAGCTTTCAGGAGGAACATTTTCGGTATTGATTTCCTGATAGCTGATCGCTGACAGCTGATAGCATTATTATGTTAAAATTCCGGTTTTAAGGCTTTCATCATTGCGGTATAAAATTCTTAACAAGCTTGGAAGAACAATAAGAAGCAAAGGCAATGCAATAATAAATCCTCCGATTACCGCAATGGCTAATGGTTGATGCAATTCAGCACCAGTACCAATTCCTAAGGCCAAAGGTGTTAATGCAATGATAGCGCCTATAGCGGTCATCAGTTTCGGCCTTAACCTGGTTGAGATGGAATACATAATAGCTTCATCCAACGATTTTTCTTTAAATGATTCCTTAAACTGGAGATAGGTAAAAATTGCATTCTCACCAATTATTCCAACAATCATAATCAGGCCCGTATAACTTCCTACATTCAAAGGAGTATTGGTCAGGTATAAACCGATATAGCTTCCTGCTATGCCAAGCACGGAAATTAACAGAATCACGAAAGCCACTTTAAAGTCTTTAAATAAAAAAAGTATTACCACGAAGACCAGCAAGCTGGAAGTGATTAAGATGATAAGAAGCTCCTTAAATGATTGTTGCTGCTGTGCATATTCGCCACCGTATTCGATATGGTATCCCTGGGGCATTACTACCTTTGCCGAAACATCCTGTTGAATATTCTTTATTACACTACCCAGGTCACGGTTTTCCAGTCTTGCTGTAATTACACCCATTGATTGCAGGTTTTCTCTTTCAATTTCCGCATCCCCGGTATTAACCTGAACAGTTGCCAGTTCAGTGATAGGCTTGAGCTGGCCTGATGGTAAAAAGACCTGCATTTTACTGATATCATCCAGGCTATGGCTTCTGTTATAGGGATACACCAGCCTGATGACTGATAATTGTTCTTTTTCCAGCATACTTCCGGCAATATTACCTTCAAGACTTGTTTGCAACTGAAACTGCAGATCAGCAGGTGACAAACCGAACTGCGCCAGTTTATTGTTATCCGGATGAATACTGATCGAAGGGCCTGCAATAACGATCCCATTAAAAACATCCGCTGCGCCTTTTACATTTTCAACGGCCGATGCAATTTGTTCCGACAATTCTTTCAGCTTATTTATATTATCACCAAACACTTTAATTTCAACAGGTTGAACCGATGTCATCAGATCACCTAACATATCTCCGATAACCTGCCCGAAATCGATACGCAAAGCAGGTTGAGTAGATTCTATTTTCCGGCGTATATCAACAATAACTTCCTGAGTGGTCCTTGTTCTTTGTTTCTTAAGCTGAATCAGATAATCTCCTCTGTTTGGCTCAGTAATAAAAAACCCCATTTGCGTACCCGTTCTCCTTGAATAAGCAGATACTTCAGGAACGGAGGTTATCAATTTTTCAGATTCACGCAACATTCTGTCCGTTTCTTCAAGAGAGGTACCTGGTGGAGATGAATAATCAAGAACAATACTCCCTTCATCCATTTCAGGTAAAAATCCTGTTTCCAGTTGTGGCAAAATAAAATAGATGGAGGCGCCTAATAGCAGAATAATCACCAGGCTGATCAATGGATTTTTAATAAAGAAGAATACCCATTTTTGCTTCTTTACTTCCACGGCTTTTTCAACCTGTGCCCCTTTTACATTATTATTCGGTTTTTTTGTCAGCAGTAAATAAATAACCGGTAAACAGATCCAGGTAACGAAAAATGAGCATACAAGCGTAATGATCATTGTGTTTGTTAAAACTTTGAAATATGAACCGGCTACACCGCTCATCAATTCAAAAGGAATAAATATTACTATGGTGCTAAGGGAAGATCCTACCATTGCAGGAAAAAGGTAATGAATTGCTTTTTGTAAAATAATTGTTGTTGGCTCATTGGGATGTTCTTCATGCGACCGGTGAATTTGTTCTACTACTACGATAGCATCATCTATTATTAATCCAATGGCCGCGGCAATTGCTCCCAGTGTCATAATATTTAATGAGTATCCAACCGCATAAATAAAAATAAGTGTTAAGCAAATTATGATAGGAATGGTCAGCAGAATGGTAGCACTGGCTTTAAGGGAACGAAGGAAAATAATCGCAACAACTATTGCCAGTCCTAATCCGATCAATAAGCTGTCTGTTACACTTTTAATAGAATCATTTACAAAATCGGCCTGACTATAATATGGAACAATGGTGAGATCAGCAGGAAGTATCTTTTTTAATTCCCTGATCTTTTGCACCATTTGTTTGGAAAGCTCTACAAGGTTGGTATTCGGTTGCTTGATAACTGCTACCAGTATTCCTTCTTTTCCGTTGGCATTGATCTTGGTATATTCGATGCCTTCCTGGATTTTTACATCTCCGATGTCCTGTAACTGAACGATTCTTTTTCCGTTATTACTAACAATCAGGCTCTTCAGCTCATCCAGTGTACGAACGGTTGCATCTGTTACAGCCAGGTATAAAAAACGGTAATCGGATAAATATCCGGTTGATTGAATAAAATTAGTTTTGTTCAATGTGTTGGAAAGCATATCCGGTGTTATAGACAATGAGCTCATCTTTTGAGTGTTCAATGTTATCCAGTATTCTTTCTGTTTGCCGCCAATAATGCGCACTTCAGCCACGCCCTGCACCTGTGATAAAAATGGCCTTATTGTATATAGAGCGATTTGCTTCATATCTATCGCTGTGCGGCTGCTGCTGCGTGTTTCAAGTGAGTAGCCAATTACAGGTAGTATTGAAGGGTTCATCTTCTCTACGGTGATCTGTAAGTCGGGCGGTAAAACATTCCGTATCTGTGCAATCTTCGATTCTATACGCTGCTGACTTAAATCGATATTAGCATCCCAGTTCATAAATGCAGAAATCTCACACGTGCCCCTGCTGGTGATGCTTCTAATGTTGGAAAGATCCTGTACCTGTTTGATGGCAGTTTCCAAAGGTTTGGTAACCGTTACCATCATTTTATCAACAGGCTGTAATCCTGCATCTGCAATAATCTTGATTTTTGGAAAAGTAATTTCCGGGAACAGGGATGTTTGTAGCCTGCTATAAGTAAAAAGGCCTCCGGCAATAATGATTACCAACAGAACAGTAACAGGATTTTTATATGAGGTAAAGAAGTTTTTCATGGATTTTCAGTCATTATTTTCACTTGTGCCGTATCAGGTAATCCGTAATTACCTGTAAGCAGGATTTTGTCTGTCAGGGAAAATGTTGGACTGATAATTTCAACCCGGTCTTTGTCAGACATGCCTTTTTTTATTTCGGTTTTTACTGCGGTTATCGAATCTACCAGTTTCATTACCCAGAAGCTGGTTTGAGATTCATCTGTGAGGATGGCTTCCTTTGGTAACGACAGAACATTGTTTTTAAAACTTTTGAGGATGTTTACTTTAGCAATGAGGTTTTCAGGAATAGAATTGTCTGCTTTTACTTTAATAACCACCCTTTGTGTTTGAGCAACCGAATCAACAGATGGCATCATAGAAGCAACTATCCCTTTGAGTTTTACTCCATCTGGCAGAACCAGTTCAACCTGTTTGTGTAATGGCAGGTAAGGCCTCAATTCATAAGGAAGATTCAGTATGAAGACAAAACTGTTCATGTTACTGATCACGGCAAGTTGTTCACCATCCTGTACATAATCACCGCTCTGGTGATTCAGTTCTGTAATATATCCTACTGTATTTGCCTTCATGATGTTCAATCCCGTAAAGTGAAAGGAGGAATCAAGGATGCTGATTGAATTACCGATACTGCTGGATTCTTTTGTTTGAACGGAGAACAGTTGCTGGCCACTTTTTACATAGCTGCCGATCTGTGTATTAACCGATTGAACATATCCGTTAGCATTAGCTTTAACAATACTTTTCTGCAGGAAGGCTGATGTGGCATTTAACTGGATATAATTTGATATGGGTGTTTCGCTGACTGAAGTAACGGTAACGGGGGTACGCACATTGGCAGGTGCTTCTTGTTCGGCCGGTTGAGCAGCATGACAACCTGCTAAAAAACTCCCCAGGGTCAAATACATCCAATAGTTATTCCATTTTTTCATAACTTCTATTATCTGTTCCAGTAATTAATTTGATTAATGATCTGTAAACGACTGATGGTATTTTGCGTGAGCAGGTTTTTAGCTGTCAGGTAATTATTCAATGCAATAACAAGATCAGCGATCTTTGCATCTCCTGTTTCCAGTAACCGTGCATTGACATTGATGAGAGATTCTGAGTATTTTATTTGCCCGTTGATCTGTCCGATCAATTCTTCCGTAGCTGCAAACTGCTGCCTTAGTTGCGCTACCTGCTGAGAATACTGACTTCTGGCAAAATCACGGTAAGCCTTTGTGGTAGCCTGATTAAGATTAAATTTACCGTATTGCAACTTTCGTTTTCTGCCATCAAAAATAGGAACGTTCAGATTAAGTCCGAAGCTGGTGCCGAAGTTTTTATATGGGTTGTAAGCCAAAGTGCTGTTATAACCACCGTCTGCATATACACTCACCTTAGGTCTGTAGCTTATATCCAGCAACAACTTTTCATTGATTACATTAAGGCTGTCTAAAGTAAACTGGCGAAAAAATACAGAGTTCTCCGGGTACGGCAATTCTGTAACAGTAAGCCCCGGGTCTTCAAGATTTACAACGGTAGTATCAAAAATTCCTGCTAAATAATTTAAAGTGGCATAATCATTTTGAAACTGGATCTGTTGCTGTTTGGCAGTCAGTTGCTGTTGCTGGAAGGTAACCAGGAATGTAAGATAATCTGTCTGGCGGTATACATTTTTCTCAGTAAGCTTTTTAAGGATGATCTCTTCTTTTGCCAGTAATTCATTTATCTGTTTAGTAAAATTTAATTGCTGTAATGTTCCGAATGCAGTAATGTATTGATCGGTTACTGTTTTTTTAAGATCCTGTTGAGATACTAAAGAAGTATTTTCAATACCCTGTCTTAGTATTTGAATGCTTCTAAACTGGGCTTCCAGATTTTTCTTACTGGCAAAAGCTTTATTCACCCCAACTACCGCATTTAATCCGCCACCATTTGTAATTGCCTGTTCATAGCCAAATCCTTTAACTAACGGAGCATAGGTATTATTGCTGTTGCCGGTAACCTGTGGCTGATAATTGGCCCGTACTAACAGGCTGTCAAATCCGGATGAAATGACCTGGTTGCGGTAATCTTTTACCAGTGGACTGTTTTGACGTGCCTGTTCAAGGAAATATTGAAGCGTTTTTGTTTGGGCATCTACCTCAGAGGTGCAATGCAGCCAAACCATAAATATTGCAATAACTTTATTCATTTCTATTAAAATGCAGTTGTATTAAATTTAAAAATACTACGAATCATTATATTACCGCTTCAATAGTAAAATTTGAGGGAAATCGCACACATTATTGCGATGCTTTTAGAAATTTGCATCAGGTGAAACTATCAGGTGATTCTGTTTTAATCCTGTAGTAAGGCTTTCCAGATTTGGGCCGAATGGATGATGTTCTGAAGATTATAACAGAGCCGCTGACTTCCGAAGTCTTGAATTTCACCAGCTTGCAATACAATCACAGGCTTCGAAAGTCCTCAATAGGATATCTTCAAACAGGTGAAATTTTAAAGCTTAAACAGGCAGCGTATACATCTAAGACTTTCGAAGTCTGCTATTGTATTGAAAGATGTTAACATTTAAGACTTCGGAAGTCAACGGCTGTTTTTATAAATTTTCTGAAGCTTTCTTTATTCAGCACCTCAACTAATTTAGTTTTCGTTCCAGGATTACAAAGTCAGGAAGACTTCGTAAGTTGTTTATAAATTTGAGATTTAGGGCCGGAAATGCTGAATGCATTCATCCTGATTCAAAAAATGCTAAGTTATACAAGCCAAAAATTTCTTAATATTATTGGTTTATAAAAATGACTACTTTAGAATAATATAAATTTACAACTGTGGAAAAAGTATCCAGTTTTTTATTATTCCTCCTGATTTCCTCTTCATTATTCTCACAGTCCGTTATATCTGGAAAAACAAAAGACAACAAAGGCCGGCCTATTCCTGGTGTTAGTATTAGTATTAAAGATTCATACGATGGAGGCACTTCTGATTCGGCAGGAGCGTATAGGTTTAGAACTACTGAACAAGGTGAAAAGGTTATTGTTGCCAGCTCAATTGGTTATTACCCATTCGAACTAAAGATTACATTAAAAGGTGCTCCGGTAAATCTTGATATCAGTTTAAAGGAAGAGCCTAATGAACTGAAAGCAGTTGTAATCACTGCGGGAACTTTTGAAGCAAGCGATTCCAAAAGAACCACTGTTTTAAATTCTGTTGATATCGTTACAACAGCCAGCTCCAATGGTGATGTTACAAGCGCTTTAAAAACATTGCCAGGTGCACAACAGGTAGGAGAAAGTGAAGGATTATTTGTTCGCGGAGGTACAGCTAGTGAAACAAAAGTTTTTATTGATGGAACCCTCGTAAATAATTTCTTTTTCAGCAGCGTACCTGACATTGCTCAGCGTGGAAGGTTTTCGCCTTTCTTATTTAAAGGAACTGTCTTTAGTTCAGGAGGCTATTCAGCCCAATATGGACAGGCACTTTCCTCGGTTTTATTGTTAGAGAGTATTGACTTGCCGGAAAAAACTGCTGCTAATCTGGGTATTTCAACAGTAGGCTTAAGCGCCGGTTATCAGCAACTATCTAAAAATAAAAAATCAAGCTGGGGAGTAAGTTATAGTTATACCAACCTGTTACCTTATTTTAAAATAGCGAAACAGGCACCCGAGTATTTTCAGGTTCCGGTATTTCATAACAGTGATTTTAACTACCGGTTGAAGACATCAAAAACGGGTATTCTCAAATTTTATGGTTATATGAATGCCAGTAATCTTGGTCTCAGGAGAGCAGATATAGATTCAAATAATCTTAAGAACGCTTTCGGTTTGAAAAACTTTAATCTATATGGAAACCTTTCCTGGCGCGAAAAATTAGGTCAGCATTGGAAGATGAACCTGGGCTTATCTTATAGTACTAATACAGATAAGATAAATAATCAGGTGCAGAATCAGGCAAACAGCAAACAAACTTTCATCAATTATCCATTTTCACAAAAAAACTTTGATATCAAAGCAAATGCTGATCTGGCAGTAATTAAAGCGGTTTTTGAAAGAAGGCTTAAGGGATTAAGTATGTTCAGGATAGGAGGTGAATATTTTTACAATAAAGATAAAAGCGATTACACCAGTGATTCCCTGTTCCAGCTGAAAGCTCATGCTGCCGATCATTTCAAAGCTGCCTTTACAGAAGTTGATATTTATGTTACCAATGACTTGGCAGCGAAAATAGGTACCCGGGTAGAACATTCAACGCTTTTAAATAAGGCTAACATTGTGCCCCGCATTTCTCTGGCTTACAAAGTTGGAGATGTAGGCCAGGCCTCACTCGCTTATGGTGAATTTTACCAGAAACCGGATAATAATTTTTTTATTCGTTCTTACCGGTTTAATCAACTTCAATATACCAGGGCCACCCATTACATTGTTAATTACCAGAAAGTGACCCGTGAGCATACGTTACGTGCGGAAATGTTTTATAAAAAATATCATAACCTTATAAAAACTATTCCGGTTAGAAATACGCTGGATAGCCTGAATAATAAAGGCTATGGAGATGCCAAAGGATTTGAACTTTTCTGGCGTGATAGAAAAACATTTAAGAATGTTGATTACTGGCTTTCTTACTCTTACCTGGATACGAAAAGAGATTACCTGAACTACCCCGCAGCAATACAACCTAATTTTGCCGCTCATCATACTGCTTCACTGGTAGTTAAAAAATTTGTTACTGCATTGAAGACTCAATTCAATGGTTCCTATACTTTTGCAACAGGCAGGCCTTATTACAACATTCGTTATAATGCACCTACGAATTCTTACAAGATTTTTGATCAGGGAACAACTATTAATTATAACAGCCTTAGTTTTAGTGTGAACTATCTGCCTAAGCTGGGAAAAGAAAATGCAAGCCAATTTACAGTATTTGTCTTTTCAGTTACCAATGTTTTGGGAAGCAGGCAGGTATACGGATATAATTATTCTTATAATGGTATGATTAAAGAAGCAGTAACGCCACCGTCTAAACGCTTTTTATTCTTGGGATGTTTTCTTAGCTTTGGTGTAGACCGGTCTGAAGATGTGATCAACTCAAACTTATAATAAATCGAATTGTTCAATGAGAAATTAACAAACCACAGAGGCACAAAGACAGGGAGGTACACAGTATAGTAAATTTTCCTCTGTGTTCCTCCCTGTCTCTATGTCTCCGTGGTTTAATCTCATCAAATTAATATTTGTAAAACCAATTTAAATTTAATAAAAATTAAACATGAAAAAGATCGTTGTATTATTAGCCGTTACAGTTTTATCAACCGTTATATTTGCTCAAAGTGAAAAGTATACCAAAGCTATGGAAAGCAATATTGCCATGCTGGATTCTGCAATGGTGAAAGGGAACCTGGCAGAACTTTCAAATGCATTTGAAAGAATTGGCGATGCCGAAAAAACCCAATGGCTTCCATACTATTATGCGAGTTATTGTACTGTGATGAGCTCTTATATGGAAAAAGATAAAAGCAAGACAGATGGTATAGCCGACAAAGGTGAAGAACTTATTAAAAAAGCAGAAGCATTAGCAGGAAAAGAAAACTCCGAGATTTGTGTAATCAAAAGTATGATTGCTTCTTCACACATGATGGTAGATCCCCAGTCTCGCTATCAGCAATATGGCGCAGCTTCTGCGAGTAATATTACTAAAGCCAAGAGTTTAGATCCTACAAATCCGCGCCCGGTTTACCTTGAAGGCCAGGCTAAATTTTATACTCCTGAAGCATTTGGTGGTGGAAAAGCGCCTGCAAAAGAACTGCTTACAAAAGCGCTGAAAATGTTCGATACATCTAAACCTGAAACCAGTTTGCATCCGGCTTGGGGCAAAGCTTCTACAATGTATTTTTTGGCTCAATGCAATTAATTGGTACTGCAGTTATAGTTGATGATTTTTAAGAAGCGGCAACTGTTCTGGTATTATGTTAACCGTAGTATTTTGTATAATTTAATTGGCTATCTGCAATCAGCTATCAGGAAATCAATACCAGTAAATATTCCTGCTGATAGTTGACTGGTGAAAGCTAATTGCGTTCTTATATTTCTTAACACAACAAATACCGGAATAACCTGTTAAAAGAGGTGTCTTATCAATGCATTTTTGCACATGTCCGGAATAATAAATGTTTCTTCCTTAACTAAACAATTTAAAGATGTAAAGGCAGTGGATACACTGTCTTTTATTGTGAACCAGTCGGATGTCTATGGCTTCCTCGGGCAGAATGGCGCAGGTAAGTCTACTACTATAAGAATGTTGCTGACATTGATTGAACCAACTGAAGGTGAAATTGAGATGTTTGGATTAAATTTAAGAAGCCACCGGAAGGAGGTATTACGCCAGGTAGGCGCCATTATCGAGCGACCCGATCTTTACAAATATCTTTCCGGTTATGAGAACCTGAATTTATTTGCTAAAATGAATGGCGTTGATTCTTCAAGGAAAAGATTAATGGAACAATTAGAATTAGTTGGCCTGGCTGACCGTGCACATAGTAAGGCTAAAACGTATTCTCAGGGAATGAAGCAGCGTCTGGGTATCGCTATTGCGCTGGTTCATGATCCGCAACTGGTTATACTGGATGAGCCTACCAACGGTTTAGATCCCCAGGGTATTGCCGATATGAGGAACCTTATTTTACATTTAAGCAGGCACATGAACAAAACAGTAATGGTATCATCACATTTGCTGAGTGAAATAGAACAGGTTGCAACCCGCATGCTTATTATTAATAAAGGTAAAAAGATAGTGGAAGGCAGGGTTGAAGAGTTAGTTGATCCGGCAAAAACCCTGGTTTCATTAGAAACGACGGACACTGCATTGGCGTTGCAGTTTATTAATAACAGTAAATGGAAAGTGTTTTTAAACAAGCCTGCTACTGAGAAGATTCTTTTGCAAATGAATAAGGAAAGTATCCCTGAATTAAATCGTGATCTTGTATATGCAGGAATAGGTATACTAAGCCTGCAACCGATTAATTCGCTTGAAAATTATTTTTTAGATATAACTGCAGGTAAACAACATGTTGGCACTTTTACGGATTGAATTATTAAAAATATTCAGAAGACCGCGCACTTATATCAGCTTCGCAGCTATTGCAGCAATGGTGGGCATTGTGCAGGTAGCGTTGAAAGCCGATGGTGTATCTTATCTGGAATTTTTAATGGGAGGTATGAAAGATTCCATTGAAATCCCTTATGAAGTAGTGTTAAACGGATACCTTGTCTGTTTTATTATTTTAAATTTATTGCTGATACACGTGCCTTTGCTGGTGGCATTAGTTGCGGGAGATTCCATTGCAGGCGAAGCAAACATGGGTACTTTGCGGTTGTTACTAACGCGGCCGGTTAGCCGCACACAGTTCATGCTTACTAAATTTGCAGCCTGTGTTATTTATACTGTAATGTTGCTGGTTTGGATGGCACTGCTTTCTTTACTTGTTAGTATTTTTCTTTTTGGAACGAATGATATGATCATAACGAGGAATGATGTAGTAGAGCAGATCCAGCGAAATGATATTCTATGGCGTTACATTGCTGCTTTTGCTTATGCGGCTGTTGCGCTGACAACGGTAGCGGCTCTGGCGTTTCTATTGTCGATATTTGCAGATAATTCTATCGGGCCGATTGTTTCTACCATCAGCATAGTGATTGTTTTTACTATATTATCAGAAATGCAGATACCTATTTATGATAAAACAGTTAAGCCATGGCTATTCACCTCTCACATGCTGGCCTGGAAAGGATTTTTTTATTCTAAATCGAATGGGGAGGGGGAGGCTATTGCAGGTTCCATTGAGAATTTCCCTGCCATCATGAGAAGTTTAAGTGTATTACTCGGTTATATTTTTTTGTTTGTCGGTTCTGCGGTGGTGGTTTTCCGTAAGAAAGATATTTTATCGTAAATGAATGTTGTATGAAAGGAATTGCAGTTACTACTATTTTTATATTTTTGTTTTTATCGTTTATTAATGCGCAGGATGTATTGGCTTTAGTTGAAAAGGTAAAGTCAAAGATTGAACAGGTAAGGGATTATGAAGCAGCAGGTACTATGAAAACAAATGTGTCTTTTTTGAAAGTACCCATGGCTGATGTCATTATTTATTTTAAAAATCCGGATAAGTTAAAAATAAAAAATCAAAAAGGTATATCCCTTGTTCCAAAAGGTGCTGTGAGCATGAGCTTAAGCAACCTGATGGCCAACAAAAGATTCACAGCTATACCTGCAGGTAATGAAAAGATAGATGGAATTGGTGTTAAGGTGATAAAGTTATTACCAATGGATGAGAATTCAGATATTGTACTTTCAACTTTATATATTGATGAAGACCGGTTGCTTATTTTAAAAGCCAGAACAACAACCCGTGAAAATGGAACTTATGAACTGGCCATGCAATATGGAAAATATGCTTCGTACGCTTTACCTGATAAAGCTATTTTTACTTTCAATACCAAGGAGTATAAACTTCCCAAAGGTGTAACCTTTGATTATGATGATGGAAGCGATAAAACCAAAGCTAACGACGCTTTAAAAACCAATAAAGGAAGCTTAGAGATTACTTATAGTAGTTATATCATTAATAAGGGTGTGGCTGATGCGGTATTTAAGTAGGCATGAGGTATGAGGTATAGTATAAACCCCGAAGGGTATTTAAGACACCTACAATTGCCTTACTCTAATCTTTTTTGTTGTAATAGTAGCAAAAAATGGACGTTGCAATGTATGATTTTGAAGGAGGTAAATCAAGGCTTTTCCTATTTCTTGGAATTCATAGAAAGAATAACGTAGGAACAATACACTTAGGTCTTTAACATGATGTGCAAATACCCATTCACCAAAATCCTTATCTTCAGTGAGAAGCAAATATTTATGCTTTAATGCTAATTGAATAACCTGTTCATCTTTAATACTTTTTGATGTCTCACTAACTGAAGTAACATCATAACCTGCTTCTCTTAAAGCCTTGATGATTAAGCTATGAATGTTTTCATCTGCAAGTATCATGCAACAGCTATTACTGTTTCGTTTGCAATCACATCTGAAGCATAAGCTAAGACAGCCTTAATAGAAGTTTCAGTAAGATTTGGATAAGCAACAATAATTTCTTGAAAAGTTGCACCTTCTGACAGCTTTTTTAAAATTATTGATACGCCAACGCGGGTGCCTTTGATCACGGGTTTACCTAACATTATTTCAGCATTTGATTCTATATATTCTGTGTAATTCATAATCATTTGTTATTAATCTATAATGAATGCTTATCAATAATGCAATAAAAGACGAAATAGAGTTTTTTACTATTTCAATTAAAAAATGGGATCAGCAAGAGACAAATACCTAATGCCTCACTCCTGTATACTTTCATCCTCAACATTAGCCATAATTTCAGCGGTAATTTTCTTAAGAGGATTCTTATGATTTTCAGCATATTCAACCCTGCTTCTGTAAATATCTATACATTTAAAAATAGCATTGATAAAGGAAGATGCATCTGCTTTATTTGTTCCGGCAATATCAAAAGCGGTTCCATGGTCAGGTGAGGTGCGCACTACCGGTAACCCGGCGGTGTAGTTAGCGCCTTCGCCGATTGCCAAGGATTTAAATGGTATCAGGCCCTGGTCGTGGTACATAGCCAATACAGCATCAAAATTTTCGTATTGTCCCCTGGCGAAGAAAGCGTCTGAACTGTAAGGACCCATCACAACTACATTATTGTTTTCTTTGAACTCCCTGATGCATGGTTTAATAATCTCATCTTCTTCTTTACCAATTAAGCCTTCATCACCAGCATGAGGGTTCAGACTTAATACTGCTATCTTAGGTTTTGATATGCCAAAGTCTTTTACAAGGCAGTCTTTCATGATGCTGAGCTTTGAGTAGATAGCATCAAAAGTAATATGCGCTGCTACTTCACTAACAGGTATATGCTCTGTAACCAATCCTACTTTCATATTTTCTGCAATCATCAGCATCAACACATCTTTAGACTCAAAAAAGTGTTTTAAGAATGGAGTATGACCCGTAAAGTTAAATTCTTCAGACTGAACATTTTTTTTATGAATGGGCGCAGTAACAAGACCGTGTATCTTCTTTTCTTTTAAAGCAGTGGTAGCGGCTATTAGTGATTTAACCGCATACTTTCCTGCGAGTTCTGTTAACTGACCAGGGAAGATGGCAACATCTTCTTCCCAGCAATTAAATATATTAACCTGGCGTGCAATAACCCTGGTAACGTCTTTAATACTCTGAAAGCTGAAATTGTTTTCAGGTACCGATTTCTTATAGAAGTTAATTACTTTATTTGATGCAAAAACTATAGGGGTACATAACTCCAGTATACGTTGATCAGAGACGGTCTTAATAATTAATTCTATTCCAATTCCATTCAGATCCCCGCAGGAGATACCTATAACAGGTTTTGGATAATCAACTACAGGCTGATTCATTGTTTATAATATTAAGTAAAAAATTAAAATTACGATTTCTGTTAACAGCAGCCAAGAAGCAAGAAGCAAGTTTAAAATTTAAGGTTTAAAATTTAACAGAGCTTTACATAAATTAATAATACGTAAGTATCAGTTCTGAAAAAAAGTAACTGCTTGTTTCTAAACAGTATTTTTGCAGTACATGTATACGTTAAAAAAATCATTAGGTCAGCATTTTTTGATTGATGAAGGTATATGTCAGAAAATTGTGGCTGCACTGCAGCAGGATGCATTTCAAAATCTGATTGAAGTTGGTCCGGGTGGCGGAGCACTGACCAAATACTTGCTGGAGATAAAAAACATAAATTTTAAAGCAGTAGAACTGGATGCGGAAAAGGTGCAGTACCTGCTAAAAAAATACCCCGGAATTGATAATAAAATCGTTCACAAAAGTTTCCTGGATATTGAAAAGCCATTTGATTCCAAATTCACTATCGCCGGTAACTTTCCTTATAATATTTCAACGCAGATTCTTTTTAAAGTATTGGATTGGAAAGATGAGGTAGAATGTATGATTGGTATGTTTCAAAAAGAAGTAGCGCAGCGGGTTGCATCGAAGGAAGGTAACAAAGTTTACGGTGTGTTGAGTGTATTGGTTCAGGCATTTTTTGAAGTGGAATATCTTTTCGAAGTACATGAGAATTGTTTTAATCCGCCGCCTAATGTTAAGAGTGCAGTCATTCGTTTGAAACCTTTGCTGCAAAGGCCTGAGATGAAAAGTGAAAGAGCTTTTTTTGTGTTGGTGAAAACAGCGTTTAACCAACGGCGAAAGATGTTACGCAATGGAGTAAAAAGTTTGTTTACGGCGGAAATATTGCAGGAAGAAATTTTCTCCAGGCGGGCGGAACAATTAAGTATTCATGAATTTGCTGCCCTGACTTTTAAAATGATTTAAATTCACCTTTTAAAGAAATAAGTTTATAATAAAACATGCCAAAAAAAGCTATTATCACTGCCAAGGTGCATGGGTACCTGCAGGAAGAACTAACAAGTAAAGGGTATGAAGTGGTTTATTCACCGCAGATTACGTATGATGAGTTGCAGCATGCCATTGTTGATATGGATGGATTGATAGTAACCACCAGGCTTAAGATAGATAAAAATATTTTAGACAGGGCTCCGCAATTAAAATGGATCGGGCGATTAGGAAGTGGTATGGAATTAATTGATGTTCCTTATGCGGAAACTAAGGGCATTACCTGTGTCAGCAGTCCGGAGGGTAACCGTAATGCGGTTGCTGAACATGTATTAGGAATGCTGCTAAACCTGATGAATAAAATCTCCTTCAGCCACGCAGAAATTAAAGAAGGTAAGTGGATACGCGAGGCTAACAGGGGAACAGAACTCACCGGGAAATCAGTTGGCATTATTGGCTTTGGAAATGCAGGCCATGCATTTGCAAAACTGCTCGCGTCTTTTGATGTTACCGTTCTTGCGTATGATAAATATGTTTTTGATTTTGGGCGCAGGAACATTAAAGAAGTAAACCTGGAACAGATACAACGTTATGCAGATGTGATAAGTTTTCATGTACCGCTCACAGAGGAAACTTTTCACATGGCCAATGATGATTTTTTTAATGGCCTTCAACATAAGCCATATTTTTTTAATGCATGCAGGGGAAAGGTTCATGATACTGCTGCTGTTATCAGGGCTTTGGAAAATGGGAAAATTATTGGTGCAGGATTGGATGTGTTAGAGAATGAAAAGCTGGAAACCTATACAGCGGCTGAAAAAGAGCAGCTTGATTGGTTGCTTGCTCAGCCTAATGTTATTATAACACCTCATATAGCCGGCTACACTCATGAAGCGTTTTATAAAATGGCAAAAGTGATCCTGGAGAAGTTGAAAATTTAATTTGCCGTTATTTATAGGAATTTTAACACAGAGAACAACTGGAGGAGGAAACACAGAGAACACAGAAGAAGTCCTCTGTGAACTCTCTGTGTTTCCTTCTCTGGCTGTTCTCTGTGTTAAAAAAAACTCAAACGATTAACGCCTCAAAGGTTTATAGTACTCCACTGGATTATTCAACACTTTGTTCCATTGGCGCTGGTACATATCCCGCCATTTTTCATCAGCAATCAGTTTCCAGTTTACTTTACCAAGTTCTTCTTTAATAAACTTTCTTTGTTCGGGATGAATGTATAACGGGTGAAAAGTAAACCAGCGATTGTTCGTTGTAAATTGTTTCCAGAATGCTGCAAAAGTGGGATAGTTGGTTTCTGAAACAGTAGTTTTATTATTATCGTCTTCAAGGTCAGACAAACTGTGATGATAATAGAAGCTTATTCCCGTTTCCGTTATAATGCCATATAAGCCACCGGCCCATTCATCTGACACTATATCAAAATACAATTCTTTATTCATAGAGAATTAAGGCAGAGGTTTAATGATAATGAAAGGAATAGCTGATAACCCTGTTATCACATGTATTAATCTTTTACGGTTTATAAATATTATTTATATTTGCATATATGCAACGCTTTAGTATTATCTGAGGCGTTGTATTTTTTTTCTACTACCCAAAGGTAACTGAACCTTTGACAAAATAAAAGGAGGGTCTATGAGTGATTACAATTACGTTTCTAAAGAAGCCTTTGAGCAAATGAAGATTGATCTGCATCGAATGAAATCAGTTGAACGTCCTGCTGCATCCAGGGCAATTGCCGAAGCAAGGGAAAAAGGTGATTTGAAAGAAAATGCAGAATATGATGCAGCAAAAGAAGCCCAGGGAATGCTGGAAGCAAAAATTCAACAGATGGAAGGAGTACTTTCCAATGTACGCATACTGGATCCTAAGGATATAGATATCAGCAAAGTAAGCTTGTTATCCAGGGTAACTATAACAAATATGGCTACAAAAAAATCGGTAACCTACCAGTTGGTAGGAGAAAAAGAAGCTGACCTTAAGGTAGGCAAAATTTCTGTTACATCACCAATCGGTAAAGGGTTATTTGGAAAACATGTCGGAGAAGTGGCTGAAGTGGTGGCTCCTAATGGTAAAATAAAATTTAAAGTAGAGAATATTACATTGTAAAGGTATGAGGTATCAGGTATGAGGAAAACACATAGCGGGCAGTGATCTGCTGATGACTGATAGCAAAAATTGCATGCTGAACAAAATTCTATCCATGACTATTTTCTCAAAGATTATTTCAGGACAAATACCTTCTTACAAAATAGCAGAGAACGAAAAGTTCTTTGCATTTCTTGATATCATGCCATTGGTCAGAGGTCATACTCTTGTAGTGCCTAAGGTGGAGACAGATAAAATTTTTGATCTTTCTGATGACTATCTAAGTGATATACTGGTCTTTGCAAAACCAATCGCCCGATCAATTGAAAAAGCTTTTAACTGTAACCGTTGTGGCATCTCGGTTATAGGCCTTGAGGTTCCTCATGCGCATGTGCATTTAATTCCTATTAATTCAGCCGATGATATGAATTTTAATCACCCTAAACTTGTCCTGTCAAAAGAAGAATTTGTTGAAATACAAGATAAGATAAAAAACAGCTTGAAGTAAAGTAGTGGTTACTACACATTCACGTATTTACTATCAGCCGTCAGCTATCAGGAGAACGCGAGCATTGTTCTCCTGATAGCTAATAGCTGATATTATCATAGTGTAACACAACACTGAAATCATACAATTCTTCCGGGATTTTTTGAAAGAAAATCATTCCATCCCTTAATTTTAGTGGAGCCTGCAATAATAGTTGTACTAGTTTGAAAGTGATGGCATACAGCTACGGCCAAAGCATCAGATGCATCAAAACCTTTGAGTTTTTCATTAGTTACGGTAAGGCGCTGTAACATTTTCCATACCTGCTCTTTATCTGCATTTCCATTTCCTGTAATGGATTGCTTTACTTTTTTAGGAGAATATTCTGTAACGGGGATGGATGCCTGCATAGCTGCAGCGATAGCCACACCCTGAGCTCTTCCTAACTTAAGCATGCTTTGAACATTCTTTCCAAAAAAAGGAGCTTCAATTGCAAAGGTGGTGGGTTTAAATTTTTTTATAAGCTCTACAACACGGTTATGAATCATTTCCAATCTTTCATAAGCATCCTTCTTTGGATTAAGTTTTAACACATTCATCTCCAGTAACATAATCTTGTTATCCCTGATCTCAATAATTCCATAACCCATAACAAGGGTACCCGGATCAATTCCTAAAATTATTTTTGATGCCTTTTGCAAAGAGAAAGTATTTTTGAACGAGCAAATGCTGCGTTTGAACAAAAATATCAAAATCTTTTTCAATTACTTCCTCGGACCGGTATTGTTTGTTTGGTTATCTTTCTCTATCTATCATCAGATTAAAAATCAGCCCGACCTTGACTTATCAGTGGCAAAAATAAAATATGCATTAGAAGGAGAACAAAGCTGGATGTTTTGGGTTGTCTTGTTATTAATGCTGGTTAACTGGGGAGTGGAAGCAAGGAAATGGCAGGTGCTGCTTAAGGGACTGGAAGATATTGGATGGTGGAAAGCTTTCAAAGCAACTGTTGCTGGTGTAGCATTTGCAATGAACACTCCAAACAGGATAGGTGAATATGGCGGGCGTGTTTTATACCTTCATGAAGGAAACCGTATAAGAGGAGTTTCTTTAACTCTTGTAGGAAGTATAAGTCAGTTTCTTATTACCCTGATCGCTGGTTGCGGAGGATTGATTTTTCTGTTAAATACTTCAGGTTCTGGAATAGCAATTTCAAAACCAGGGCAACATGGATTATGGATAAAAGTTATCTTAAATATAATAGCTGTAGTTGCAGTATTGGGATTGATAGTATACTTTCGGTTAGGTTGGCTGATTAAACTTATAGATAAGATACCAATCTTTTATAAGTTAAAAACCCATATCGAAATTTTAGAGAAATTAAGCTTTGGTATTTTGTTACGGGTATTAAGTTTGTCATTTTTCCGGTATTGCGTATTTGTCGTTCAATACATATTAATGATCCAACTCATGCAGGTGGAGGTAACAGTATGGCAGGCTTTTTGGCTCGTTAGCGTAGTGTTTTTAATTTTAGCTGTAGTGCCAACAATTGCATTAGCAGAAATTGGGATAAGAGGTAAAGTAGGCCTGGAGTTGTTTGGATTATTTAGTATGAATAACCTTGGAATTATTACAGCATCCGTAGGAATATGGTTTATAAACCTTGTTATTCCTTCCTTGCTTGGAAGTATATTAATTTTTAGAATAAAAATCTTTAAAAATAAATGAGGCATGCACTTTTGAGTATCCTGCTTTTATTGTTACTTTCCTCACATCTTAATGCAGGCGATGATTTCTGCGGCCTTCGTAATAAGACATTTGTATCTGGCGAAATGATAACCTTTAAAGTTTTCTATACTCTTGGATTTTATGTAGCTGCAGGCGAAGCCGTCTTTAATGTAAACCTGGAACGTATGAACAATAAACCTGTTTATCATATAACTGCAGATGGTAAAACCTTTAATTTTTATGACAGCTTTTTTAAAGTCCGTGATAAATATGAATCGTTTATAGATACTGCCACCTTACAGCCCTTGAAATTTATCAGGAATATTTATGAGGGAGGATATAAAAAATATGAAAACGTAACCTTTAATCAAACAACTAATACTGCTATAAGTACGGAAGGAACAATCCCAGTGCCTAATTGCATACAGGACGTAATCAGTTCCCTTTATTACGCACGCAATATAGATTTCAGTAAATACAAGGTTGATGACAAAATTCCTTTTTCAATGTACCTTGGAAATGAAGTGTTAAACTTATACATCCGTTACCTGGGTAAGGAGACTGTTAAAACCAAAAAAGGGAAATTCAATGCCATTAAATTTAAGCCCATGCTTGTTAAAGGTAATGTATTTGAAGGGGGAGAAAAGATGACCGTTTGGATTAGCGATGATGGCAATCACATTCCACTACGCGTGGAAAGCCCGATAAGTGTCGGCAGCATTAAAGTTGATATGATGGATTGTCGTAATCTACGTTATCCATTAAGTTCCCTGATCACTTCCAAATAAGTTTATTGCCGGTATCATTAATTGATATCTTTCAGTCGAAATAAATCTTTGTGGCGGATACCTTTTTCTGTTACCTGTAAAGTGCAGCATTCGTTGATAGGATCATGCTCAAAGAACAACAAATAATCGTTGGTAACAGCTTCCTGCAAAAAATCTTTTTTCTCTTTCATTGACTCCAGAGGCCTGGTATCGTAGGCCATAATATAAGGAATAGGAATATGCACGATCGAAGGCAACAAGTCAGCCATGAAAACAATTTGTTTTCCTTTATAGCTTATTTGTGGCAGCATCATAGCATCGGTATGACCAAATGCAAAACGTATAGTGATATCATTACCGAATGAAACTCCTTCTTTGGTTTTTATCATTTTTAACTGACCGCTTTCTTTTATAGGTATTATATTTTCTTTCAGGAAGGAAGCCTTTTCCCTGTCGTTAGGTTCTGTAGCCCATTTCCAATGATCCTCGTTGCTCAGGAATACTGCATTTTTAAAAGCCGGAACTAATTGATCACCTTGTCTTGTAATACTTCCACCGCAATGATCAAAGTGAAGGTGTGTTAATAGTACGTCGGTAATATCATCGCGGTGAAATCCATATTTTGCTAAAGAACGATCCAGGTTGTCATCACCATGAAGATAATAATGGCTTAAAAATTTTGCATCCTGTTTATCACCCATTCCATTATCAATAAGAATCAGGCGGTTACCATCTTCAATCAGTAAACAGCGCATTGCCCAGGAACAAAGATTATTTTCATCGGCGGCATTCAATTTACTCCATATACTTTTAGGCACAACACCAAACATCGCGCCGCCATCCAGTTTAAAATAGCCTGCATTAACTGAGTAAAGATTCATAAAGAAATAGAAAATTTTCTTAGTTGTTTCTCTTTTGACAATGTATAAAAGAGCAACAATAATCCGGTTAAAAAAAACAGGGTTAAGGCTAATATAGAATTCTTCATTGAATGTGTTAGCTCTGTAATCAATCCAAAGCTGAACATACCGATTACAATGGCGATTTTTTCTGTAATGTCAAAAAAACTAAAATAAGAAGTGGTATCTTTTGTTACGGGCATCAGCTTTGAATAAGTAGAACGGCTCAGTGATTGAATGCCTCCCATTACCAGCCCGACAATTGCTGCAAGTATATAAAAATACATTTCAACATTAACCTGTTGTTCATGAAGGGTAGAAATATAATAAGCACCAAGGCAAACGCCGATCCATATCAGAACTACCACAATCAAAGTTTTTATATTTCCGAATGTAGCAGATAATTTAGCCATTGTCCAGGCGCCAATAATGGCCACTATCTGTATAATTAGAATTGTAATGATGAGCTTAACTGTTGGAAGATTAAGTTCTTTACTTCCAAAAAGCGCTGCTACCAGCATTACCGTTTGTACCCCCATGTTATAAAAGAAAAAGGAAAGAAGAAACCTTTTCAGGAGCGGTTGATGTTTTAATTCGGTGATTACTTTTTTTAATTCAATAAATCCATTTGAGAGAACATTGTATCCAGGCCTGTTTGCTGCAGGCGTTCCTTTTGGTAAGCGAAACAAAGTGATCTGTGCAAAGCCAAACCACCAGATGCCTACCAGCAGAAATGAAAAACGTGATGGAAGGGTGCTATCGTTTTGCATGCCAAACCATTGGGGCTTAAAAACAAATACAAAACAAATCAGCTGCATCAATACACTTCCGATATATCCCATAGAAAATCCTTTAGCGCTTACTGCATCCCGTTGTTCGGGTGGTGCGATTTCAGGAAGGTAAGAGTTATAAAAAACGATGCTGCTCCAAAAACCAACGCATGCGATAATAGAACAGATGATACCGATATAAAGCGTATCAAGGTTTTTAAAGAAATATAAACCGGCACAGGCCAGGCTTCCCATGGTACAGAAAAAGCGAAGAAAGATTTTTTTGTTGCCCTTGTAATCAGCTATAGAAGATAAAATTGGCGACATGATTGCTACTATCAGGAATCCCAATGCCAGAACATAATTATATAATGAGCTGCTTTCGAATGTTCTTCCCATAAACCTGACATGATCAACAGTACCGGCGTTTTTATCATCTGTAATTGCCGCATAATAAGCAGGAAATATGGTGGATGTAATTACCAGGTTGTACACTGAGTTAGCCCAATCGTACATCGCCCAGCCATTAATAACTTTTTTGGAATAAGTCTGCATGTTAAAAGTTGAGCTATCAGCTATCAGCTATCAGCTGTCAGCCATTACAATTCATCACGGTACCAGGATAGAAAACTACAGATTATTTTCAATAATTCTAATAGAATGTTTTAATAGCAACAATAGCCACAAAGTCACTAAGGAACACTAAGAAAATACTTGGTGCTCCTTAGTGCCTTGGCGTCTTTGTGGCTATCTCATTCCAATCTAATTCTAACCTTCTGAGGAAAGCTGATAGCTGACGGCTGACAGCTTATGCTATTACTCCACGATAAATTAATATCAATAAAATAATTCCGGCAATGATCCGGTAGTAACCAAATAATTTAAATCCGTGCTTTTGCAGGTATTCAATGAAAAATTTAATAGCAATCATTGCTACAATGAAAGCAACTATGTTACCAATTAATAGCAGTTTGATCTGCTCTGCATGAATGATCTTGTATCCCTTTAAAAGTTTATAGCCCGTGGCAGCGCACATAGTAGGCACCGCCAAAAAAAAAGAAAATTCAGCGGCGAGCTTACGGGTTAATTTCTGTTGCATACCCCCGATAATAGTAGAGGCACTTCTGCTGACTCCGGGAATCATAGCAATACATTGCCATACACCAATAATAAATGCTCGGAAGTAAGGAATTTCTTCTTCTTTATCAATTGTATGGGTAGTGAATACTTTATCTATAAATAATAAGATGATACCACCAACTAACAAGGTTACCGCAACAGTGGTTGGACTTTCAAGCAACTGATCAATCTTATCTGAAAATAAAAAGCCCAGCAGCAATGCAGGAATTACAGCAACAATCAGTTTTAAATAAAAATGCCAGCTTTTAAAATCGAAAAATTTCTTCCAGTACAATACCACTACTGCCAGTATAGCTCCCAATTGTATAGCTACTTCAAATAATTTTGTGAACTCATCTTTTTCAATATGTAATAGTGAACTGGTAATGATCATGTGCCCGGTAGAGGATATGGGTAGAAATTCAGTGATACCTTCAACAATGGCAATGATAACGGCTTCAAAAATATTCATAAAAGGGTTAGTTGGTTATTTGGATATTGGAAGTTACTAATATTAAAAAAGCGATGCTGAACATCGCTATAAAACTGAACATTATGTAATAATCAACTGACTTTGGGTTTTTTGAAGATGGCAAATACTTCGAGACCCAACCCAATTACAATCAGAATAGGAGCTATTGTGATGCGTGTGGTGCTGTATACTTCTTTCTGATCAAACACTTTAGGGTCATTGCTCTTACCGCCGCTCATTACCATCATCCCAATTACAATAATAAAGAGACCGGCAAGCATTAGCAAATAATTTTCCTTGTGAAATAAGGGATTCTTATCGGGATGACCAATTGGTGGATTCGCGGATACAGGTTTGTTAGTAACTGTATTTGCCATAACAGGACTCTTGGTAGTTATTTTTTCAATCATATTTTGTGATTTGTCGCGCAATATAAATAATAATATGTTCCACTATGTTTTAAGCGTTAGCCGCAAAGTTGATGCTGCTAATATAGATCGTCTAATTTCATTTTAAGATATTTTATAACACTTCGATGCGTACTGAATAATGAAATTAATATTCCAAGAATAATGATACCGGCTGCTAACAAGCCGAGCCATAAAGTATCTCTCATTGCTTTTAATTCAGGTAGCAGGTTTTCCGCAGAAAATACCAATGCTAAAATGCCTACTAGTGCAATAACACCACTGATAGCTCCATTGATGATAGCACGATAATCCATTGGTTTAGCGATAAACCACCTGGTGGCGCCAACCATTTGCATGGTTTTAATCAGGAAGCGGTTGCTGAACATAGCCAGTTTGATAGTATTATCAATAAGAACAATTACTACCACACATAGAACAACAGCGATGCCTAGTAAGATTAAACTTACTTTTCGCAAATTCGTGTTCAGGTTATTAATAAGAGATTTGGGATATTGTACATCACTTACAGCGATGTTCTGTTCCAGGTCTTTCTGAATAGCAGATAAACTGTCAATATCAACATACTGGTTTTTTAGGTTAAAGTCAATGCTTGCCTGTAACGGATTATCTTCCAGAACATTTTTCCAGTCCTCATTACCATCGGCAATAAATTTCTGTTTAGCCATTTCTTTGGTTACATACCGGTAGTTCTTCACATACGGCTTAACAGCAATATACTGAACTAATGCAGCGCTGTCTTTGGCTGAAATATTTTCTCTCAGGTAAACCCTTAACTCTACATTCTCTTTAAAGTAATCACCTAATTTATTAGCATTGATAACTATCCAGCCTAATATTCCCAGGATGAACAACACAAGGGAAACTCCCAGGATTGCCATGAAATATGATGGTTGCGAGCGTTTGGCTGAACCTTTTCCGATTTCCGTCATGTATGGATATATTTAGCGTTAGAAGCTAGTTGGAACGGGCAAAAATAATGGAATTATAGGTCGAATGCGTATTTTTGTCCTCCTCTTAACGATTGCATGGCAGAAATATTTCAAAGAGTTAGGCGTAATCTGAACCTTAACAGGCAATTTTAAGTCTTCTTTAGCAATTGTCAATATTAATGTCAAGGCAGCTAAGTGAAGAGTTAAGATAAAATACTTTAATATTATACTGTTAGGTGAAGCAGGGAATTACGTTATGACTTGCTATCAGCCGTCAGCTATCAGCTATCAGGAGGAAAGCTTTTCTGGTACTGATCTCCTGATAGCTGACTGCTGATAGCTGATAGCAATTGATACGACATTTTATGGTTGACACGACACTAGCATACCCTATTAAAATAAGCACTGATAACAGATAGTAAAAGATTAAAGATAAAGCAGGCATGGAATATAATTTCAGAATTATAGAACAAAAATGGCAACAGAAGTGGCTGGAGATGAATGCTTATAAAGTGAGCAACGAATCAGATAAGCCCAAATACTATGTGCTTGATATGTTTCCTTATCCAAGCGGAGCAGGACTGCACGTAGGTCATCCGCTAGGTTATATCGCCAGTGATATCTACAGCCGTTATAAACGTTTAAAAGGTTTTAATGTATTGCATCCTATGGGTTATGATAGTTTTGGATTGCCTGCTGAACAATATGCCATCGAAACCGGCCAGCATCCGGCAGTTACAACGGAGAAAAACATTGCAACTTTTAGAAATCAGCTAAACAATATTGGTTTTTGCTATGATTGGAGCCGGGAGGTAAGAACCAGTAACTCCTCTTATTATAAATGGACGCAATGGATATTCTTAAAAATATTTAATTCATGGTACGACCGTGATGAACGCAAAGCAAGAAGCATAGAAGAGTTGATCGCTATATTCGAAAAGGAAGGTAATAGCTCTATTGGTAAACGAAATACAGGTATTGAATTTTCAGGCGAAGAATGGAAAGATTTTGATGAAAAGCAGCAGCAGGAAATATTGATGAACTACAGGCTGGCATTTTCATCTTTTGGTGAAGTTAACTGGTGTGAAGCTTTAGGAACCGTTTTAGCTAACGATGAAGTGGTTAATGGTGTTAGTGAACGTGGTGGACACCCGGTGATAAAAAAAAGAATGCGTCAGTGGTACCTGCGCATCACTGAATATGCAGATAGATTATTGGAAGGCCTGGAGCAGGTTGAGTTTACAGAATCATTAAAAGAACAGCAGCGCAACTGGATAGGCAAAAGCCAGGGAAGCGAAATTGTATTCGACATTAAAAATGCTGGTGATAAACTTAAAGTTTATACTACACGGCCTGATACCATCTTTGGTGTTGACTTTATGGTGATTGCTCCCGAGCATGACCTGGTTTCGCAGATTACTACACCCAACCAGCAGCAGGCTATTAATGATTACCTTACTTACGTAAAAAGCCGCAGTGAAAGGGAACGTATGTCTGAGGTGAAACAGATCACCGGATGTTTCACAGGTGCTTATGCTATCAATCCTTTTAATAAAAGAGAAATTCCTGTCTGGATTGCAGAATATGTACTGGCAGGTTATGGAACCGGTGCAATTATGGGCGTACCCTGCGGCGATCAGCGTGATTATAATTTTGCCACTCATTTCAATTTACCCATTACTAATATCATAGGGAGTTATTATAACAGACAAGAAGCCAATCCTACCAAAGAAGCTATACTGGAAAATTCCGGTTTCATTAATGGGATGGTGATGAAGGATGCTATGGAAACAGCCATAGCTGCATTAGAAAAATTGGGTGTTGGCAAACGGCACGTTAACTACCGTATGCGAGATGCAGGTTTCAGCCGCCAGCGTTACTGGGGTGAACCTTTTCCTATAATCTGGAAAGATGGCATTGCGTATCCATTGGATGAAAAAGAATTACCACTTGAATTGCCTTACGTAGATAAATACGGGCCTGGCCCTGAAGGTGAAGGACCGTTAGCAAACATTACAGAATGGGTTAACCTGCCCCATGGCGGCAGAAGGGAAACCAGCACCATGCCCGGATATGCAGGCAGCAGCTGGTACTTCCTCCGTTATATGGACCTGTACAATGATAAAGAATTTTGCAGTCGCAAAGTGTCTGATTACTGGCAGCAGGTAGATCTTTATATTGGTGGAACCGAACATGCCGTAGGCCATTTATTATATAGCAGGCTCTGGACTAAAATTTTATTCGACCTGCAGTTAATTGGCCATGAAGAGCCTTTTAAAAAATTGCTGAACCAGGGAATGATACAGGGTTCATCGCGGTTTGTTTACCGTATTAAAGGAACCAACCAGTATGTTTCTTATGGCTTGAAAGATCAGTACGATACAAATCCGTTACATGTAGATGTAAACATCGTTGATGGCTTATTGTTAGATACAGAAGCTTTTAAGATAAACAGGCCGGATTATGCGAATGCACAATTTATTTTGGAAGATGGCAAATATGTTTGTGGAGTGGAAGTTGAAAAGATGAGTAAGACAAAGCTCAATACGGTGAATCCTGATATTTTGGTGAATAAATATGGCGCCGATACCTTTCGCATGTACGAAATGTTTTTAGGACCGGTAGAGATGAGCAAACCCTGGGATACCAAGGGCATCGAAGGTGTACACCGCTTCCTTCGTAAACTGTGGCGCCTGTTTTATGATGAACTGAAAGGTAAAGTATGGAATGATGATAAAGCTACAAATGCCGAATTAAAGGTGTTGCATCGTACCATAAAAAAAATAGAAGAAGACACGGAAAAATTTTCTTTCAATACCGCTGTGAGTGCTTTTATGGTTTGTGTGAATGAATTGGGCGAACTGAAATGTTATAAAAAGGAAGTGCTTGAAAAAGTATTGATTTTACTAACTCCGTATGCGCCTCATATCAGCGAAGAATTGTGGCACCTGTTAGGTAATGAAGGAAGCATACTGGATGCCTTATACCCGCTGTTTGAAGAAAAATATCTTGTAGAAACCACCAAAGAGTACCCGGTATCTGTTAATGGAAAGGTGAGGACTTCAATTGGCATTTCGTTAATTGCCTCACAGAAAGAAGTAGAGGAAATAGTATTGGCAAATGAAACTGTGCAAAAATGGTTGGAAGGTAAGCAGCCTAAAAAGATCATTTATATAAAAAATAAAATGATTAATATGGTGGTTTAGCTATCAGCTATCAGCATTCAGCCGTCAGCTATAAGCTACTTAACCATTTATACTCAAAACTTAATTGTAATTTCAATAGTGCGTTCCGTCATCCTCTTTTAGTAATCTGAATTTTTTACTACGCTGAAAGCTGATGGTTGAAAGCTGATAGCTAAATAGATGCTCAATATGGATTACAAAGATTATTATAAAATTTTAGGACTGGAGAAAACTGCTTCAGATGCTGACATTAAAAAAGCTTTTCGCAAGTTAGCGGTAAAATACCATCCCGACAAAAATCCCGGCGATAAAAAAGCGGAAGAAAAATTTAAAGAGATCAATGAAGCAAATGAAGTGCTTTCTGATCCTGAAAAGAAAAAAAAATATGATGAGTTAGGAGAGAACTGGAAGTACTACCAGCAGCACGGTAATGATCCCGGCAATTTCAACCAGAACAATCGGGCTAATACCGGCCAGCAATATGAAAGAAATTTTCACCAGGGAGATTTTGTAAATGAAGGCGCTGATTTCTCTGATTTTTTTGAATCGATATTTGGAGAAAGGCATAGTACAGGTACGGGCTCACGAACAAGGCAGAAACGTGTTTATAATGGAGAAGACTTTCGCGCCGAAATGGAAATATCACTGGAAGAAGCTTACCATGGCGGTAACAAGCAAATTTCTTTGAATGGCCAAAAAATCAATCTTAAATTAAAACCAGGTCTCAAAAACGGGCAGGTGCTTAGAATGAAAGGCAAAGGCGGTGAAGGAGTAAATGGTGGTGAAAATGGCGATTTGCTAATATCATTTTCGATTGCTGAACACCCACGCTTTAAGATAAAAGAAGATGATCTTTATTTTGATAGTGACCTTGATCTTTATACTGCGGTGTTAGGTGGAAAGGTGCCTGTTCAAACTATGGACAAAACCATACAAATGAACATACCTGCAGGAACTGACAGCGATAAAACATTCCGGCTGAAAGGTATGGGTATGCCTTCTTATGAAAACCCTAAGACGTATGGCGATGCTTTTGTAAGACTTGTGATTAAAACGCCAAAGCATCTTTCTGCTAAAGAGAAAGAATTGTTTACTCAATTAGCTGATTTCAAAGAACAACCTAAATGATCACACTATAGCCTGATTTTTAAAATAAAGCAACACATCGTGAAAATAAAATCTTTTACTCTTATTCTAAGTGCCTTATTATTGTTTGCTTTTTATCTCAATGCGCAAAAGCCAATAGATAAATTGCTGCCTGTACGTGGTTTTGCAATTGCTTTACCTTCAGTTACCGGACTTGATTCTTTCATTGTATTCATCAATCAGGAGCTTGCTCCCCGTAATGTTAATACCCTTATTTTAAGAGTTGATTATAAGTATCAGTATCAAAGCCATCCTGAGTTAATTGATAGTGGCGCATTATCAACTGAACAGGTTAAGACTATTGTAAAGGCATGCAGGCAAAATAACATTCGCGTTATCCCCCAGATAAATTTACTGGGGCACCAGTCATGGGCAAACCATCTTGGAAAGTTACTGCAGGTGTATCCGCAGTTTGATGAAACACCACGCATACAAATACCTGAAAATTATCAATGGCCTAATGCAGACAGTCTTTACTGCAAAAGCTATTGCCCCTTACATCCTGATGTACATAAAGTGGTGTTTGAACTGGTTGATGAGATCTGCAATGTTTTTGAAACAGATGCTTTTCATGCAGGACTTGATGAAGTATTTATTATTGGTGACGATCAATGTCCCAGATGTGCAGGCAAAGATAAAGCAACGCTGTTTGCCGGTGAAGTAACCACACTGTATAACCACCTTGCACAAACGAAAAAGGAACTCTGGATCTGGGGAGACAGGCTTATAGATGCAAGAACCACTGGTCTTGGTATGTGGGAAGCAAGCATGAATTATACCCACAATGCTGTGAATTTGATTCCAAAAAAAGTTGTGGTATGCGACTGGCACTATGATGGCCTTTCAAAAACTGCTGATTATTTTGCTAATAAAGGGCTACGTGTAATTACGTGCGCATGGAGAAAACCGGAGATAGCTGTTTCACAGGTAAATCAGATGATTGGGTTGCGTAAGCAGGCTAAGGGTCCGCTGAAAACCAAGTATGCAGGTGTAATGGAAACAGTGTGGACATCATCTTCAAATTTTTTAACAGGCTTATATACACCGGCAGATAGCACAGCTACCACAGATAATAACACTCAATGGAATTGTTTCAGAACCATGTTTGATCATATCACCAGCCTTACAAAAAATAAATGATAAAAATTTTGGGGCTGCTAATTTTTTAAAACTGCAATCAACCTGGTAAGGTCTTCTTCTTTGTCAAGATTTACATTGTTATTTTTAAAGTGCTCATTCAGCTCCTGTTGTTTCTTAGGGAAATTTTTCAGCACATTTTTTTTAGTTGCCTTAAAAAAATTATTGTATTTATCTCCAATATAATAGCTTGTTTGTTTGGCAAGTAATATATCCTGCCTGGTATCAAGTTTGTAATTTCTAAGTTCGTTAGATATAGAGCTGTAAGAAGTAACAGACCCTGCAGAAGAAGGCTGGTCGTATGCTCCAATCTTCTGCTTGTCAATTACTTTGATCACTTGTTTCTTAGCAATTTTTGCTGACTCATTTTCAGCAATCAACCGAAGATAACCATCACCGTAAAAGAACGAATCTTCTGCTATAGTAACATACTTAATAGTTAACTCATTTGCCAATGAAAGCGTATCGCCTTTTGCATCTATAAACTGAATCTCGCCATTTAGCATATTATAATTAAAATTTGCCTGGCTCATTTTACCATCCCTGAATAAAATTATTCCTTTACTAAAAGCAGGATATAAATAAATTTCCTTGGCAAGCTTTTCATAAAGATCTTCTCCCGCTTTCACCCTTACCGGTGATGACATCTGTGCAAATACATTAGCACTACATGCCATTATGATAAATAATATTGATAAATTACTTTTCATTATTCTATTTTTTATTGGCTATACTTGAATATTCACCATCAAAGTTAAGCGGATTATTGGAGTTTATTAAAATGGAATGATAGGCAGTCAGATGCATCAATATATATATCGTTAACACGGAACAAAAAATATGTGCTAATTATATAACGGGTGCTACAGAAAAATCTTACATTAGAGGTTAATGCTAATCATATGGAAAATCAACAATTAAAAAACGGCCGGCGTGAATTTTTAAAGAATTCTACGCTGCTCACATCAGGATTTTATATAGTGCCCAGACATGTTTTAGGAAGAGGATATATTCCACCTAGTGATAAACTTAATATTGCCGGCATTGGTGTTGGAGGGAAAGCCGAAGTAAATCTTCCTTATGCTTTTAATAAAGGCTCAGATAATATAGTTGCCCTCTGCGATGTTGATGACCGGATGGCTGTAAAAGCCAGGAAGCTGTGGCCGCAGGCACCCTACTACAAAGATTACCGTGATCTTTTAAATAAAGAAGCTAAGAATATAGATGCAGTAATCGTTACTACGCCAGACCATATGCATGCTCCTATTGCATTGGCGGCCATGCAACTGGGTAAACATGTATATTGTGAAAAGCCACTTACCCATGATATTTATGAAGCGAGAATTTTAACACAGGCAGCCAAAAAATATAAGGTGGTTACGCAAATGGGTAACCAGGGAAGTAGTGGTAATGATACACGCCTGGTTGAAACCTGGATACAGGATGGGATTATCGGGCAGGTACATACAGTTCATGTATGGACCAATCGTCCTGTATGGCCGCAGGGAATCCCTACACCAAAGGGCAAGTTTGATATTCCGGCCGAAGTTGATTGGGAATTGTGGCTGGGCACTGCTCCTTACCGGGATTTTAATCCTGCTTACCTCCCTGCAACCTGGAGGGGCTGGGTGAATTTTGGTACCGGTTCACTCGGAGATATGGGCTGCCATTTTCTTGATGTTCCTTTCCGTGCTTTGAAATTGGGATATCCTGTATCAGTGGAATGCAGTGTAGGCTCGGTTTATACCGGATTTTTCCAGGAAGCAGTGTATACCGATAGTTATCCTCCTTCTTGCAAAACCCATATCAGGTTTCCTGCCAGAGGAAGCATGTCTGAAGTAAAAATAATCTGGTATGATGGTGGCATCAAACCGGAAAGGCCGGAAGAACTATTGCCGGATGAACCAATGGGTGAATCAGATGGAGGCATTATCTTCGAAGGTAGTAAAGGCAAATTGATGGCCGGGCTTTTTGGAAGAGGCGCAACATTATTACCAACAAAAAAGATGAAAGAAACGAATTTACCAAAGTCGAAGTTTCCTTTTGTTGAAGGGGGTTCTGAAGCACACCAGCAGCAGTGGGTAAAGGCCTGCAAAAAAGGTTATGGAACATATACCAGTTCTTCATTTGATATTGCCGGCCCGCTTACAGAAACGGTGCTGATGGGTAACCTGGCAGTTCGCAGTTACAACTATTCTGAAAAAAATGCTAAAGGTCAGCTTGTTTATCCAGGACGAAAAAAATTACTATGGGATGGAGCAAACATGAAGGTCAGCAATTTTGAGCCGGCAAATCAATTTGTTAAAAGAGAATACAGGGGCAGCTATAAACTTGACATATCATAATTTGAAAATTGCTTATGTACACTATAAAAATTTAAATGAACAGTGAATCAAGGAATATCTTTACAAGAAATCAGGCATCTTTTTTTCCTGTAATAAATTTTAATCCGAAGAAAGATAAATTACTGCAGCTGGATTTTACAGAAAAGAACACAGAACTTACCAGCGATATTATTGAAAGCACTTTACTTTTCTCAGCATATATAAATAATAAAATCAGGAAAGAACATTGTAACCTGGGTATTGGAGGATATGGAGAACACCGCACTGTTTATAGCCGGGGCCGTGTGTTTGATGCTGCTAATCCATGGGATGAGCCCAGGCGATTGCATTTAGGAACAGATATCTGGGGAACTGCCGGGACTGCTGTTTTTGCGCCGGTTGGTGGTATGGTTCATGGCTTCGCGTTTAATGATCATTTCGGAGATTATGGTGCTACTATGATCCTGCTTCATCAACTCGATGGCTTTCCTTTCTATACTTTATATGGACATATAAGCCTACGGGATATCGGCATGCTTCGTGAAGGTCAATACATAATAAGGGGAGAAGAAATAGCACATTTCGGTGAACCTCATGAGAACGGGCACTGGCCACCGCACCTGCATTTTCAGATCATATTCGATATCGGAGTAAATGAAGGAGATTATCCCGGTGTTTGTAAGTTCTCTGAAAAAGAAAAATATATGAATAATTGTCCCGATCCGGATTTGATACTTCAAATGAACCGGTATATTAGTAAGGTGTGAGGTATGACTAAAAAAGAATTCGACCTGTGAGGTTTCTAAAAACCTCACAGGTCTTGAGGGCTACCGTTAGGACACAAGTTTTTGCGCAAAAATAAAAAAGGCCACAAAGTAACATGAAGAATTTTCATTGTAGTCCTTATTGTCTTTGTGGCCCTCTGTTCAAATTAATAAAACTTGTGTCCCTAACGGTAGGTCTTGGGAGAGGAGACTGCCTTCATTTTAGACCTGTGAGGTTTTTGGAAACCTCACAGGTCTAACCCTCTATCTACAAAAAGTTCGTCACCATTTCCTTCCATTCCTGGTCTAAAGAATAAACTGGCATTGGTTTACCTGCTCTCCGGTACCAATAGCCTGCGTTGCCGGTGTCTCCTTCTTTCCGGTGCAGGTAAGCATGAAGCCATGATCCATCTTTATCGTTAATATCCTGAGCTATCTCATGAGATTTATTCCAATCATTTTTTCCATCGTACCATAAAGCTTTCAGGTAAACAGATATGTTTTCAGGTGGAGTTCCTGATGTTAAAGATGAGTTGAATTCTTCGTAAGTCATAGAAGTAAAATTAAGAATTCAAATGGTAATTAATTTCAGCTATAAAACTTAAAACAATTATTAAACGTTAACGCTGGCCAGCAAACCGCTTATTTCCCTTTGTGTTGAAAACGTATGATCCTTTGCATACCAACTGTGAACGGCTTCTTTAATATTATCATACAGCAATCCCTCCTGTTTCATTTCATTAAACTTCATTTGCACTTCGGCAGGTCTTGGTCCCCAATTAAACAATTCTTTATTATCTGCGGTGTTATAAACAATAAGTTTTGGAATGCTTCTGCTTACACCATTGCTAAGGTATTTATCCATGAGATCGGGGTTTTCATCTCTTAGCAGAAATAATAGTTGGATGTTATTATTTAAAACCGCCATGGCATTCAATACCGGAATTATCTGAGCCGCATCGCCACACCAGCCTTCAGTAAGCACCAGCCATTTTTGAGAAGTCGTTATGCTTTCAACAATATTTTTCACTTCAGGTAAGATCTGTATAGTTTTTTCAATCCGATGCATACGATACATGTTGAGTTTAGTATATGCGATCAGCGCTTCAGATTGCACAGGACCTGTTACTTTATTTGCCGCCAGCAAATCGGTCACCAGGTTTTTATAGTTTTCATAATCAATCCCTTTCAGCTCATATCTTTTATCTATCAGCTTATTTATTTTCGTTAAATCTTCCATTTTATAAATTATCTTTTTGCATCCTATAATGGTTAATGATTAATGCGAATCAAGGGTTAAAGATACAGTGAATGAAAGCGGCAGCAATTTTTCCAAACACATGCACTAACAGGCCTTTTGTTGACCTGACTTTGCTGGCTGTTTGAATGTCTGTTTTTTCAATAA